>FPKX01000027.1_pt1 | contig 35292 bp, 31 predicted proteins | sample 1057381 | NCBI WGS metagenome assembly FPKX01 (sample SAMEA4473313, study PRJEB15554) | hydrothermal vent metagenome | biome: marine basaltic hydrothermal vent biome; feature: marine hydrothermal vent; material: water | place: Pacific Ocean | collected 2011-06-14/2011-07-23 | depth 1199 m
TTTCTGGACAGATAAGATCTTACTATATAGATAGAACTTATGACAAAGCAGACGGTTACCACAATAACAGAAACTCATTAGCATTTGGTGGTTGGCTTGGTTATGTTTCACCTGAGTGGAACGGTCTTACTTTTGGTGCAAAACTTTATGCATCAGAAGGTTATAAACTACATGATGAGGCATACTCTTCAGCTAGTTTTGATCCAACACTTTATGGTTATAGTTTTGATAATTACGGTTTTATTGGTGAAGCATACTTAAATTACGCATTTGGAAACACTAACCTAAAAGTTGGTCGTCAGAGACTTGATACACCATTAGCTGCAGCAGATGATGCAAGAATGCTTCCTAGTTTATTTGAAGCAGCAGTACTTTCAAATACTGACATTACAAATACAACTTTAATAGCAGCACATGTTACCAGAATGACAACAGGCGGTTTGGCAAATGCATATTATACTGTAGATTATGATAAGAATCCAACTGGCGATCCTATGCAACAACCTGCAAGTAAGCTTGGTATACATGGCGGTTACGGTTTTGGTTCACCTCATGCTTCAAGTGGTAATTTTGACAATATGGGTAGAGTTGCACTTGGTGGAGACACAAGTACAGACGGTGTTACTGCATTGGCAGCTATTTATGCAAATGACAATTTAAAACTTCAAGCTTGGGACTACATAGCATGGGATATCTTAAATGCAATATATCTTCAAGCAGACTATACATTTAATGTAAGTGAAACATCAAATGTTACAGCTTCAGCTCAATACATTAATGAATCAGACATTGGTGATGCTTATGCTTCAAAAGTAGATACAAATCTATTTGGAGTTAAATTGGCTGGTAATATGGGTAATCTTTCTGCTTTTGCTGCATATTCACAAACTGATGATAATGATGATAATTATGGTGTTGTATCTCCATGGGGTGGCGCTCCTGTATTTACAACAGGTATGGTTACTAGACACGAAATGTTACCAGACTCATCTGTTTGGAAAGTTGGTGTTGGTTACAAACTTCCAGAGTATGGCATAAAAGCTTCTGCTTACTATGCTGAATATACAGTTGGAAACAGTGGTGCACAAAAAATACTTGGTGGAACTGCATCAGAGTGGACAACTAAAGAGCCAGGTTTTGACATTCAGTATGATGTAGCATCAATCAAAGGTTTAAACTTGAGATTTAGAGGTAACTTCCCTAGAGAATTTACACCTACATACAAAAATAAAGATGGTGATACTAAATACTCAACTGATTGGGATGAGTATAGATTTATTGTAAACTATAGTTTCTAATCTCTCAACAACTTGTTCCCATAAATTTATGGGAGCAGGTACCTAACTTTATACTATTCTCTCTTCTTTTTTATCAAATATCCAAAAATACCCACTTAACTTATACTACATATAACTTTCTCTAATATAAAACAGAATCTAAAAAATATACTGTAACAAATTGACACAATATAGCAATATATTATTATAAAATCATAAAATAGCAATGATGCTATGTCAATGCTATTTAGATAAATCATAATTGTAATGTACAGAACAAACAAGATGAGTCGTTGCATTAGCAAGGACAACAAAAAAAGGAGAAGACATGACAAAAACACAGATAGAGCAGGTTAAAAATAACCCTAAATATCAAAAGTTAGTTAGAGAAAGAAGCAAATTTGCTTGGACACTTTCAATTATAATGCTAGTTGTATATTATGCATTCATTATGACAATTGCATTTGACCCATCAATACTAGGTACTAAAATAGGTGGAGGTGTTATAACTATAGGTATACCAATAGGTATTGCAATTATATTTATAGCATTTATATTGGCTGGAATTTATGTAAAAAGAGCAAATGGTGAATTTGACCAACTTACAAGAGAAGTTAGAGAAGAATTAGGAGATTTAGCATAATGAAAAAATTACTACTATTAACTTTACCACTATTGCTATCTGTTGCAGCTATTGCATCTGGAACAATAGAAGGTGAGATTGAAAAACAACCTTTAAACGTTTCTGCAATTATTATGTTCCTTCTTTTTGTTTCGGGAACACTTGGTATTACATACTGGGCAGCAAAAAGAACAAAAACAGCAAAAGATTTCTACACAGCAGGTGGAGGAATTACAGGTTTCCAAAATGGTATGGCAATTGCAGGTGACTACATGTCAGCAGCATCTTTCCTTGGTATTTCTGGTCTTGTATATTTGGCTGGTTATGATGGTCTTATTTACTCTATTGGTTTCCTTGTTGGTTGGCCAGTTATTCTTTTCTTGATCTCTGAAAGATTAAGAAACTTAGGTAAATACACATTTGCAGATGTTGCAGCGTATAGACTTAAGCAAACACCTATTAGAACACTAGCAGCAGTTGGTTCTATTGCTACTGTTATTTTGTATTTGATTGCACAAATGGTTGGAGCTGGTAAACTAATTCAACTTCTATTTGGATTGCCATATGAAGTAGCTGTTGTTCTTGTTGGTGTACTTATGATCTTATATGTTACATTTGGTGGTATGCTTGCTACTACATGGGTACAGATTATTAAAGCAGTTCTTTTACTTTCAGGTGCTACATTTATGGCATTCGCAGTAATGAGTCACTTTGGATTCTCTCTAAATGCAATGTTCCAAGCAGCAATTGATGTTCACCCTAAAGCAGAAGCAATTATGGCTCCAGGTGGATTGGTATCTGACCCAGTTTCGGCAATTTCCCTTGGTATTGCTCTAATGTTTGGTACAGCAGGTCTTCCTCACATTCTTATGAGATTCTTTACAGTTTCTGATGCTAAAGAGGCTAGAAAATCTGTATTCTTTGCAACAGGTTTCATTGGTTATTTCTATATCTTAACATTCATCATCGGTTTTGGTGCGATTATTATGGTTCTTAACAACCCTGAATATCTTGATGTTGCAAAACAGGCTATTAGTGGTGGATCACCGATACTTGGTGGTAAAAACATGGCAGCTATTCACTTGTCACACGCAGTTGGTGGAAACTTATTCTTAGGATTCATATCAGCAGTTGCATTTGCAACTATCTTGGCAGTTGTATCTGGTCTTACTTTGGCTGGTGCATCAGCAATTTCACATGACTTGTATGCAAATGTATTCAATAAGCATGGTGAAGTAGATGAAATTAAAGAGATGAGAGTTTCTAAAATTGCAACTATAGGACTTGGAGTAATTGCTATTATTCTTGGTATTGCATTTGAACAGCAAAACATTGCGTTCGTTGTTGGTTTGGCATTTGCTATTGCAGCATCAGCTAACTTCCCAGTTCTTTTCCTTTCTATGTTCTGGAGTAAACTTACAACAAGAGGTGCTGTTGTTGGTGGTAGTTTAGGACTTGCTACAGCAGTATTGCTTGTAATTCTTGGACCAATTGTATGGGTTGCTATTCTTGGAAACGAGACAGCTATATTCCCATATAAGTATCCTGCATTATTCTCAGTAACTGTTGCCTTTATTGGTATTTGGTTCTTCTCTGTTACAGATAAGAGTCATGACGCAGCTAAAGAGATTGAAGCATTTGAAGCACAAAATATCCGTTCACAAACAGGTATTGGAGCTGAAGGTGCATCTGAGCACTAAGCTTAAAATTTTACAGAGCTTTTTGCTCTGTAGATTTATCTCAATAGTCCAAGATATTGGTTTATTTAGAGAAATCAAATAAAAGAGGATGACACTTGATAGCACTACTTGATAACTTAAAAAGTCACTTACCTTTTTCACTACTTAATGAATCAACATTACAAAAAATAGAAGATTCTGCTCATATCGCTTATTATCAAATTGGCACAGTATTAATTCCTACAGGTGAAAGCCCTAAAAATATATTTGTTATTATAAAAGGTGTTGTTGAGTCAAAAGTTGAGGATGAACTTATAGATGTATACTACGATAACGACCTTTTTGGGGCAATAGAAGTAGTAAAAGGTATAACTTCAACGGAAGAGTATGTTGTAGCAGAAGAGCTTATTTGTTATGAAATACCTATTGATCTCTTTTTAGAAATTGCAAATACAAATAAAGAGTTTAACTCATACCTCTTCTCATCTATTATGGAACGTATGGATATGTTAAAAGAGAACAATGAATTTTCTAAAGCAGCTGACTTGATGGTTTCAAGGGCAGATGATTCTATACTTAGAACTGTATGTATTGTAGATGCAGATACACCTATTGTTCAAGCTTTGGCAAAGTTAGAAGATGCAAAAGCTACTACACTTATTGTAAACAATGAGTATGGATATGGAATTGTAACAGATGCTGATCTTCGGTATTATATATTGCATAAAGATGAAGATGATCTTCGAAAAATATCTCAATTGCAATCTTACCCCATTGTAACTGTAGATGAAGATGAACTGCTTTTTAATGTCTTGCTTGTAATGACAGAGCATAGTATTAAACATTTGCCTGTGATTGACGATAAAAACAATATTGTAGGATCATTAGTTTTAACTGACTTACTATCTTACTTGTCAAATCAAACTCACCTAATAGCTGTTCAGATGAATAGAGCAGAGACGATTGAAGAGATTATTCAAGCTTCATCACGTATAGAAATTATGGTTTCTGTACTTCATGGTAAAGGTGTGAAAAGCAGATACATTGCAAGAATGGTCTCAGAAGTGCATAAAAAAATGTATGCAAAAATATTTACTTTGGTTTTTCCAAAAGAGTGGCATAACAGATGTACACTTCTTTTACTCGGAAGTGAAGGTAGGGGAGAACAGATACTTAGAACAGATCAAGATAATGCAATTGTATTTGAAAATGGTTTCTCACCTGAAAACAAAGATGAAGTACTTTTATCTTTTATAGAAACTTTAGACAAAATCGGTTTTCCTCGTTGTCCTGGTAATGTTATGGTTATAAACCCTGAATGGGCTAAAGATGTAAAGACATATAAAAATGACATAAGCAGTTGGGTAAATAATTCGGGTAAAAAAGGTATTGTTAATATGGCAATACTATATGACACATTTGCTGTTGCTGGCAATATTGATTTGTATAAAGAGATACGTAGTCATATGCTGAAAAAAATTAAAGAGCATAAAGAGTATTTGAGTTATTTTGCCAAGTCAATAGTGAGTTTTGAATCTCCTCTTGGTATGTTTTCTCAATTTATTACCGATAAAAAATTGCATAAAGATGAGATTGATATTAAAAAAGGTGCACTCTTTGCCATAATACATGGTGTTAGAGCACTATCTCTCGAATATGGTATACAGAAAACAAATACTAATGAACGAATAAAAGAGTTGAGTGAAAAGAAATATATGAGTAAAGAAGATGCAAAAGATTTAATTGAGACATTAGAATTGATAAATACGCTAAGACTTCATTCACAACTTGCTAAACTAAAGATGGAAAAAGATATTGACAATTATATATGTGTAACATCTTTGACCAAGCTTGAAAGAGATACTTTGAAAGAGGCTCTAAAGACAGTAGAACAGTTTAAAAAGAGAGTTTCATACCATTTTAATCTCTCTATAGTGAGTTAGTTGAAATGTTTGAAGGTTTTGTAAGAAAATGGAAGCAGAAAAGTCTCACAGATGAGAGATTTAACTTTCTATTTGAAGAGTCTACAAATGATGAAGTTGTAGTTTTTGACTGTGAAACAACAGGCTTGAACCCTAAAGTTGACGATATTATCTCAATAGGAGCAGTAAAAATAAAAAATAACAAAGTTCTAACGAATGAAGCTATACATATATATGTTGAACAGAAACAACAAATATCTCATGAAAGTATTAAGATTCATCAAATTAGACATTGTGATTTAGAAGATGCTATTCCCATTGAAGAGGCAATCGAGCAATTTTTGTACTTTATAGGAAACAGAACACTGGCAGGGTATTATCTGGAGTTTGATGTAGCGATGATTAACCGTTATCTAAAACCAATGTTTGGCATAAAATTGCCAAACAGACAAGAAGAGGTGTCGGCAATTTATTTTGATAAAAAAATAGAAGTTATACCAGACGGAAATATTGATTTGAAGTTTGATACTATTTTAAAAGAGTTGTCTTTACCAAAACTTCAAGCACATGATGCTTTGAACGATGCGGTTATGACGGCATTGATGTATTTGAAATTGAAAAATACTAGGAGTCTTAGAAAAAAATAGTGTGTCGTATTGGGTTTTACAAAGGTAATATGTATATATTTCTTTTATAAAGCCCATTAAAGGCTTACATTCTTTGTATTTCAAAGTAAGTATAATTTGTGAGGATCAAAGATAGATCTTTGAGATCTAAACAAGAATTAAATAAGGAGAAGTAATGACTGAGATATTTAAACCAAAAAAAGAGATGTTCAACGGACCTCTAATTAGAAATATGTGTGAGTATGAAGATTTAGTGGATGCATTTGAAAAAGACTACGAGGGTACGTGGGCTGAATATGCAAAAGAGAAAATTGATTGGTTCAAACCTTTCGATAGAGTTTTAAATGACGATAAAGCACCTTTTTATAAATGGTTTGAAGGTGGAGAACTTAATATTGCTTGGCAGTGTGTGGGTAGACACCTTGCAACAAAGAAAAATAAAGCAGCAATAATCTTTGAAGGTGATAATGGAGATCAAAGAACATTAACGTATCGTGAACTTTACTATGAAGTTAACAGAACAGCAAATCTTTTTAGAAATCAATTTGGTGTTGAAAAGGGCGACAGGGTTGTTCTCTATATGCCAATGATTCCTGAAGCTGCAATTTCAATGTTAGCTTGTGCAAAACTTGGTGCTATTCACTCAGTTGTATTTGGTGGTTTCTCTGCAGAAGCTTTAAGAGATAGAATAGAAGATGCAGATGCAAAACTAGTTATAACAGCAGATGGTGCGTTCAGAAAAGGTAAGCCATATATGTTGAAACCAGTTGTTGATAAAGCACTGGAAGTAGGCTGTGAATCTGTAAATGCAGTTTGTATTGTTGAGCGTAATGGTGAAGATATTCACTGGGAAGCTGGACGTGACTACTCATATAACGAATTGATTAAAAATGAATCTGAAAGAATGGAACCAGTTTTTGTTGATGCTGAACATCCACTATTTTTACTATATACATCTGGAAGTACAGGAAAGCCAAAAGGTGTTCAACACTCAAGTGCAGGGTACATTTTATGGGCTCAGATGACTATGGAGTGGGTATTTGATCTTAAAGATAACGATACATATTGGTGTACTGCCGATGTTGGTTGGATTACAGGGCATACATATATTGTTTATGGACCGCTTGCAGCAGGTGCTACAACGGTAATGTTTGAAGGTGTACCTACATTCCCAGATGCCGGTAGATGTTGGCAAATGGTTGAAGAGTATCAAATAAATCAATTCTATACAGCTCCAACCGCTATTAGATTGCTTCACAAAATGGGGAAAGATGAACCAGCTAAATATGACTTGTCTTCTCTTAGAGTTCTTGGAACAGTTGGTGAGCCAATAGATCCATCTGCATGGAAATGGTATTATGAAGAAGTTGGTAGTTCAAATTGTGCAATTGTTGATACATATTGGCAAACAGAAACAGGTGGACACATGATATCTCCACTTCCAGCTGCTACTCCAATTAAGCCTGGTTGTGCAACATTTGCTCTTCCTGGAATTATTGCAGAAATAATGGAAGAAGATGGAACACCAACACCAGTAGGTGAAAAAGGTTTCATGTGTATTACTAAGCCTTGGCCAAGTATGATTAGAAATATTTGGAATGATCCTGATAGATTTGAAAAAGCATATTTCGGTGATTGTAAAAAAGATGGTGAGCCTGTTTACTTTACTGGTGATGGTGCTATGATGGACGAAGATGGCTACATAACTATTACTGGTAGAACAGATGACGTCATAAATGTATCTGGTCACAGAATGGGTACAGCAGAAGTTGAAGCGGCAATTAAGAAACATGAAAATGTTGCAGCAGTTGCAGTTGTTGGTAAGCCTCATGACATTAAAGGTGAGGGAATCTTTGCTTATATCGTTCTTAAAGATGTACCTGAGAATGATGAGACAGCAAATATGCTTGCAACGATGAAAGAGATCAATACTATTATTAAAGCTGAAATTGGTGCTATTGCTCTTTGTGATGATATGGCATTTGTTCCTGACCTTCCAAAAACAAGATCTGGAAAAATTATGAGAAGAATTCTAAGAAGCCTTGTAAAAGGTGAAAAGATTACTCAAGATACATCTACACTTGAAGATCCTTCAATTGTTGGTACTATAGAAGATATTTTAAAGAAGTAGAAATTGTAATTAATTATGCTTCTGTAGGGTGTGATTGCTATCACACCACAAAAAGAAACTGAAATTTAAATATTATTTTATCTGTTGTCTTGATGTGGTGCGATGGTAATCGCCCCTACAATGATTAATAAAATTTGTGTCCAATATTTTTAAAATTAAATCGTCAATTAATTCATCAACTCTTTTATGAGTTTTAAATCTTCAAATGCATCTTTTTTTGCAGATGGATTTCTAAGTAAATAATTTGGATGAAAAGTTGCTATAAGATTGTAACCATTTTGTTTATGCACCACTCCTCTTACCTCTGATAATTTACCATCATTACCCGATAAATAATAGTATGAAACTTCACCCAAAGCAACAACAATTTTAGGTTTTATGAGTTCAATTTGTTTTAGTAAGAAAGCTTGACAGGTATGTGCTTGAACTTGAGTTGGCTTTTCATTGTTATTTGTTTTGCATTTTAGTATGTTTGTTATATAGACATCAGATTTAGGTATGTTGAGAACATTTTCTATCATTTTCGTAAGTAGATCAGCAGATCGTCCGGTAAATGGTTCTCCTGCTTCATCTTCAGCTAATGATGGTGCATCACCAACAAACATTATATTTGCATTTTCATCTCCTGTGCCAAAGAGCACTTTACTTCTACTCTTAGATAGTTCACAAAGATAGCACTCAGAAGCCTGTTTTTTAAGTTTTTCAAGTGTATCGGGTAGATTTAAATTTGGTTCTTCCTCTTTAAATACATTTACTGAGGTGTAGTTATACCCCAATATTTTAAGTAGATGAAGCTGTTTTAATAGAAGGGCATTTTTTAAATTTTTCATGTAAGTATTATACCTCTATGGTTCTTAATTGCAAACAGCAATTTATATTTAGTTTAGATCTGTTTTTATTTATTGTTAAACTTGTTTAATTTGTGTATATATTGACATATATTATTCTCTTTTTTAATGTATATATATTTAAATTCGAATGTTCATTCATATTTAAATATATTATTTGTATAATAGTTAAAGGTAGCATAAAAAGGATATGTTTTGAAAGCAACAGATAAAAAAGAACGAAAAAAAGAGTCAATAATTAAAGGTGCTTTAGAGCTTTTTTCAACAAAAGGTTTTCATAAGACAACTATTCCTGATATTGCTGTGCAGTTGAAAATGTCTGTTGGAAATTTATATAATTATTTTTCATCTAAAGATATGTTAGCACAAGAGATCATAAAATATACTTCTGATATTTTGGCAGAAGAGATAAAAAAAGTAAATATGCTAGATGTATCTGCTGAAATAAAAATTCAGAAGATTGTTGAGTTCTATTTTAAAATGGCAAATGATGATCCTAAAGTTATTGAATATTTTTTACGTGTATACTTAGCAAATAGAGAAGTATTTAAAGAGGGCTGTGAAGGTATGGTTTGTATATCTAGTTTTATAACAGAATTTATGATATTTTTTGAAGAAGGTGTTGAGTCTGGAGAGTTGAGAGATCAAGATTTTTTCTCTGCTTTTGGTCTTTTTATGGGTTATCTTGGAGGAATGGTTTTCATATATGGTGAAGGAATGTTGCCTAAATGTATTGAATCATACACAGATGATATATCTAGAAACATATATTTGTCTTTGAAAGCGTAAATGTATGAGTAGTCAAAATAAAATAAAAATTCTTTGGCTACAGTCAATAACTTGCAATGGAAATACACACTCATTTTTAAATCATCCTGAACTTGAATTTATACTCTCTCATTTTGAATTTGTCTATCATCCTGTTATAGATACAACAAATAGCATTATAGATGTTGCAGCTGGAAACTTGGATTGTGATATTCTTATACTTGAAGGTTCTTTTAGAGAAGTTGGTTTTACTAGAGGTAGAGTAGAGGTATCTAAGATAGCAGATATATATGCTAAAAAAGCTAAACATATTATTTCTTCAGGTACTTGTTCTACTTTTGGGGGTATATTTAAAGAACATGATCCTGAAAATATATCTGGCTTCTGTTTTGATAAAGATAAAAAGAATATACGTTATGAAGATTATGCTTCAAAGCTTATATCTCTTCCTGGTTGTCCAATTCACCCAAGATGGCTCTCTTTTGTACTTATGATGATTGTTAAAGGCAAAGATATTGTTTTAGATGAGTTTAAACGCCCTTTAGAGCTATATAGCACAACTGTACACTCTGGTTGTGTGCGAAATGAGTACTTTGATTGGAAAGTAGATACAAAAGGTTTTGGTTTAAAAGAGGGATGTCTCTTTTATGAGCAAGGCTGTCAAGCCCCATATACAAGAGGCTCTTGCAATAAAATATTGTGGAATGATGTTAGTTCAAAAACTATATCTGGTACTCCTTGTTTTGGATGTACGGAACCAACTTTTCCAAAAAATACTCTTTTTGAAACAAAAACGAATATGGGTATACCAGCTAAAATGCCTTTAGGCATACCTAAACGTACTTATTTGACTGTAACAGGTATTGTGAAGAGTTTCAAAATAAAGCGTTTTGAAGAGAGGTTGATTGATTATGATAATTAAAGAACTCATAGAAAAAATTGAAGGTGAAGCAGAACTTGATTTTACTTTTAGTGATGATCCTCTGAATGCAGAGATAGAAGATGTACGCATAAGTTTTGCTTACTTTAGAGGTATTGAAAACATACTTGTAGGAAAAGAGGCAAGAGATGCATTGGTTATAACTCCAAGAGTATGTGGCATATGCAACCATGCTCATCTTATTGCTGCTGTTGAGTGTATTGAAAACGGATATAGAGATGCCGGAGTTAAATTTGAACTGACTTCTAAGGCAAAAAATATACGTGAATTTACATTATCTTGTGAACTTATGCAAAATCATATTATGTGGTTTTACTCAACTATTTTGCCATATTTGGAAAAAGCATCTGCTGAGAAAAGTAAAGATAGTCATCTTTTAAAAGCATCTTTCTTTTCATCTACCATAACAAAAGCTCTTGCTATTTTTGCAGGTCAATGGCCACACTCTTCATATGCCATTCCTGGTGGTGTTACTTGTGATCCAACTTATGTTGATGTAATGCAAGCAGAAAACCTTTTAGATAAAGCAATTAAATTTTATGAAAATGAAGTAATCTCAATGCCTTTAGAAAAATATATAGAATCTTCAGTCTATACCTTTTCAAACGATATGAATGGAGATTTTGCTAAAGCAATGCGACTCATAGAGAAAAATAACCTTTCATTTAAAGGGAAAAGTCATGACAGATTTATAGCTTTTGGTTCATCCTCAATCTTTAAAACAGGCAAAGCAATAGGAACAAGGGTAAATTCCATAAACAACTCTTATGTTGAAGAGTCAACACAGAGAGATACAATGGCTAAAGCTGTAAGCTATAGAAATAAGCTTTATGAAGTTGGACCTTTATCTCGGGCTATGATTGCAAAAGATGCAAAAGTGAAACGAGTTCACAAGCGTTACAAGGATTCTGTTTTAACAAGAGTATATGCACGTGTTCATGAAGTTGCAGTACTTTTGCAACAAAATAAAAAATTGTTACAAAACCTTAAATTGGATGAGAGATCATGTGTTCTTGGAAAAGAGTTGATGGTTAAAAATTTTGCAGGTACTTCTGCAGTTGAAGCAGCTCGTGGCTCACTTATACATAAAACAAAAGTTAAAAATGGAATTATTGAAGATTATGAAATAATTGTACCTACACAATGGAATTTAAGCCATGGGAACAGTGAAGAAAAGGGTGTTTCTGTTAAAGCAATGCTTGGTTCAAAAACAACACAAGAGGCAACTTTTATTTTTAGAACATTCGATATCTGCTCTGTCTGTACAACTCAATAACTTTAGAACTTCTAATGACAGAATATATTGAATTTTAATTATATTATTTTACTTAAAATAAAAATGACTATTTTAGCCAAAATGCAAAACATATAATAAATTTAACTTTTTAACATATAGAATAATCAAAAAAATATATTATCTATTTTGATTATGTTAATTATTTCTTAAGGTCAATTTTATTATAATTTGAACGAATATTCATATCTTAAAAGGAGAAAAAATGAGTATAGTAAATAAGGAAAATTCTTATGATTCATTGTATAAGACATTTGAAGAGAGAATTGAAGAGCTGAAAAAACTTCCAGCAATGGATGCAGATAATTCTATTGAAAAAGTTTTAGAAGAAGAGGGGTTCTCTCGAAGAGACTTTATGACATGGGCAGCGGGAGTAACAGCAATGTTGTCTTTACCTGGCACATTTACTCCACTTATGGCGGAAGCTGTTAAAGTTGCTGATAGACTTCCAATTATCTGGCTTCACATGGCAGAATGTACAGGATGTAGTGAATCTTTACTTCGTTCGGCAAATCCATCGATTGACTCTTTAATTTTTGATTATATCTCATTAGAGTATCATGAAACACTTATGGCAGCTGCAGGTTGGCAGGCAGAAGAAAATCTACATAGTGCTATGGAAAGATATAAAGGTAGATACATCCTTATGGTTGAAGGTGGCGTACCAACAGGTAATGAGGGGTCATTCCTAACAATTGGTGGTCATGGTAAAAAAGGTATTGATATTGCTAAGGATGCTGCTGCTGATGCTGCTGCAATTTTTGCAATTGGTACTTGTTCGTCTTTTGGTGGAATACAAGCAGCTGCTCCAAACCCAACTGGTGCGGTAAGTCTTAGTAAAGTTACATCAAAACCTGTTATAAATGTTCCTGGTTGTCCTCCAAGTGAAAAAAATATTGTTGGAACACTTTTACATTATTTACTTTATGGAACACTACCTGCACTAGATGCATACAATAGACCAAAATGGGCATACAGACTTAGAATTCACGATTTATGTGAAAGAAGAGGACACTTTGATGCTGGTGAGTTTGTAGAGCAATTTGGTGATGAAGGTGCAAAAGATGGTTACTGTCTATATAAAGTAGGTTGTAAAGGACCTTATACTTTCAATAACTGTTCAAAACAAAAGTTCAACCAAGGTACATCTTGGCCTGTTCAAACTGGTTTTGGTTGTATGGGATGTTCAGAACCAGACTTCTGGGATACAATGGGAACAATGAATGAACCATTAAAAGATAGACTTTATCATACTACATTTGGTGGATTAGGTTCAGATGCAACAGCAGATAAGATCGGATTGGGACTATTGACAGCTACAGCTGTTGGTATTGCAGCACATGCAGCAATTTCAGTTATTAAACCACCTAAATCAGAAGAAGAGTAGAGGAGAATAAATATGTCAAAAAGAATTGTAGTTGACCCAATTACTAGAATTGAAGGTCACTTGAGAGCAGAAGTTATTGTTGATGATAATGGCGTTGTTGAAAATGCCTTTGTATCTTCAACTCTTTGGAGAGGTTTGGAAGTAATTGCTAAAGGCAGAGACCCTAGAAATGTTCCATTAATGATGCAAAGAATTTGTGGTGTTTGTACTTACTCTCACTATTTGAAAAGTACAATGGCAGTAGAAAATGCATTGGGAATTAAAATTCCATTAAATGCAGAACTTGTTAGAACGCTTATGAATGCAGCACTGTTTATGCATGATCACCCTGTACACTTTTACCACTTACACGGTGTAGACTGGGTAGATATTGTATCGGCTCTATCTGCAGACCCTGCAAAAGCTAGTAAGTTGGCATTTAAATATACAGATAGCCCAATTGCTACTGGTGAAAATGACTTGAAAAAAGTTCAAGAAACTATTGCTAAATTTGCTAAACATCCACAAGGACTTGGGCCATTTGCAAATGCATATTGGGGACATGGTACATATAAATTTTCTCCAGAGCAAAACCTTATAGCACTATCTCACTATTTAAAAGCTTTAGAGATGCAAAGAATGGCAGCTCAAATGATGGCTATATTTGGTGGTAAACAACCACACCCACAAAGTTTAGTAGTTGGTGGTGTATCTTGTGTTATGGATATACTTGACCCTGCTAGAATGGGTGAATACATGGTTAAATTTAAAACTATGCAGAACTTCATTAAAAATGCTTACTTAGCAGATATTAAAATGGCTGCTGAAATGTATAAAACAGAAGAATCAGTTGTTAAGCCAGTAGGTGTTAAAAACTTTATGGCATATAAAGACTTTATGATTGGTAGAGACCAATACCTATTTGACAGTGGATATATTTTAGATGCAGATATTTCAAAAGTATTTGATATAAATGAAGATCTTATAACTGAAGAAGCAACACACTCATGGTACAAAGATGATGAACCACAGCATCCATACGATGGAACAACTATTCCAAATCATACAGGATATGTTGATGGTGTATCTGTAGGACCAGATGGTGTAGAGATCGCATCAAAACTTATTGATCCTGAAGCTAAATATTCATGGATTAAATCTCCAAGATATGATGGAAAACCAATGGAAGTTGGACCACTTGCTTGTCTACTTGTATCTTACGCAAGAGGAAATAAAATTGTTCAAGAGTCTGTAAACGGTTTCTTAAAAGCAACAGGATTACCAGTTGGAGCACTATTTACAACACTTGGTAGAACAGCTGCAAGAGCACTTCAGTGTGAAATTATTGCAGATAATGCACTTGTTGCATTTAACAATTTAATTGAGAACTTAAAAGTAGACGAAGAGACTTGTGCTCCATATGTTATAGATAAAAACAAAGAGTATAAAGGTAGAGGTATTGGTGATGTACCAAGAGGTATGCTTTCTCACTGGATCAGAATTAAAAACGGTGTATGTGAAAACTACCAGGCAGTTGTACCATCAACATGGAATGCAAGTCCAGAAGATGCTAACGGTAAAAAAGGTCCTTATGAAGCAGATTTAGTTGGTCTTAAAATTGAAGATATTACTAAACCTTTAGAAATCATAAGAATTATTCACTCTTTTGACCCTTGTATTGCATGTGCTGTGCATGTAATGGATACTAAGGGAAATAAACTTAGTGAATACAAAGTTGATCCACTATATGGAAGTTGTAGCGTATAAAAAGGAGCTAATATGGAACAAGTTCAAAAAAATGTAGCTCCTCAAGCTACAATAGAAATAGAGCAAGAGTTTACAGCAGGTTACAGATGGCAACACTGGATAAGAGCATTATCCATCGTTGTATTAATTGTTACAGGCTTTTATTTGGCTGAGCCTTTTATGGCTCCTATTTCCAATGGTGAACCAACAAACTTTATGCAAGCTCTTTTTAGATTTTGGCATATAGTTTTTGGTTTTTTAATGATTTCGGCAGTAATTTATAAATCTTATTTGTTTGTTTTTGGAAGAAAACATAAGAATGAGAGAGTCTCTTTTTGGGATGTGTTGAACCCAGTTATTTGGGGAAAACAGATGTGTTATTATCTGTTTGTATGTAAACACCCACATCTTAAAGGTGCATATAACCCTTTACAGTTTGCGGCATATGCATTATTTTACGTAATGATGCTTATTTTGATTGTTACAGGATTGATCTTATACATTAATGTATATCACAATGGTCTAGGCGCATTTATGTATGAGCCAATGAGACAACTTGAAGCTATGCTTGGTGGTCTTGCATGGGTAAGACAACTTCACCACATTGTTATGTGGGGTGTTATGATATTTATGGCAATTCATATTTACCTTGCAATCTTCAACTCTATTTGGGGAAAAGAGGGTGGTATGGATGCGATCTTCTCTGGTCAGAAATGGCATAAAAAACACTAAATCTCCACAAGTCAAAGCTTTAGGGCTTTGACTCTATATCTGCAAATTTATCTTCGTAAGGACTCAACATTGAAAATATTAATATTAGGTATCGGCAACATCCTTTTTGGCGATGAGGGTATTGGACCACATTTAGCAAACTTAATAGAGGAAAAATATGATTTTAACTCTAAAGAACATAGTGTAGAAATAATTGATGGTGGAACACTGGCTCAAAGACTTATACCTATTATTACCGATTATGACAGAGTTCTAATTATAGATTGTGTAAATGTTGACGATGGAGAAGTTGGCGATGTATATAGTTTTGATTTTGACAAAGTTCCTGACTACATAACATGGAACGGTTCTGCTCATGAAGTGGAAATGTTACAAACTCTTCAAATGATAGAGATGATGGGTGACCTACCTCCAGTTAAAATTGTTGGTGTTATTCCTTATGTTATAGGCGAAAACAGTACTTTTACAATGACAGATCAGGTTGTGAAGGCTTCAGTTACTATGGAAAATACAATTATAAACTACATAAAAACTTTTGATATTGATGTAGTTGTAAAAGAGCCAAATTTAAAAATAACTGATGTGTCAGGTAAAACATATACAAAAGGAATCAATTATGATATTGGAGTTTAGTTTAGACTATAGATCTTCTTCTTTAGTGTATGAAAAAATCTTTTTACGTACACTTAAAGAATTTGATTTAAAAGGACAGATAGCAAAAAATGATTTTTCATTAAAACTTTATGTCGAATCTGACTCTGCAGATAAATTAGAAGAGTTTGCAACAAAATTTTCTACAAACTTACCATACTCAATCTTTTTAAATAATACAGAAGCAAAAATGGTAGATGAGATGCCGCAAAGTGAATTTATACTACCAGATGTAGTAAAACCACCTCTTCCTTTCTGTCCAAAATGTTTAAATGAAGTTATGGATGAAGGAGATTCAAATTATTATAATATATTTACTGAATGTGAAGTTTGTGGATATGGTATAGATGGTGAAAGCAGATCTTATAAAAAAGAGTTTGAAGCTCTTGCAAAATCTATATCTGAAAGTAAAATTGTAGAATTAAATACATTTTATGGAAAATATTTTGTGGGTTTACCACAGAAAAAATGTAATGAAATCCCTTTTGACCTTTTAGCATATGATTTGGCAACCATAGGAAAATATACAAATGCTGAAGAGTTTGAAATAACTACTTTAGGTGCTTTTGAAAAACCATTTATAAAGTTAAAAACAAATACGAATTTTTTGATGAGTTTTGAAGATATAACTTCTGAATTACTTAGATTTAAATTAGCTGATGATCTCATACTTCATCTCTTAATGACTGAACTTCATGCTTTAGGTCATGATCTTATATTTATTACTGATTTTGAGATGGAAACTGATGAAAAGTTTTTACTTGTAGATAGTGAAACAATTTATGAGCCAATTGAAGTTGTTGCTTCATCTGTAGATACAGCAATTGTATCTGGAGATAAAGGTTTACCAGAATTTCCTATAAATGAGGAAAATGTTGTACCTTATATTGGTTCATTTTATTCTGTTGTAAAAGAGCATAAATTGAACGATGAAAATATAGCAGGTATAAATATTTCTAGAGAATATGGGAACAATATTGTTTTATATGGTAAAAAGTATGGACTTATAGAGTATTTATCTCTTGGTTTTAGTTTTAAATCTGTAGAAGATATATTTAATCAAATTTCATCTACAAATGAAAGTGGTGCTAAAATAGTTGAAAATTTCAAAAATAAATTTCCAGAACATTATGCAAATATAGAGAATATCACTTTTGAGAATAGAGAGTTAAATATATATGGTTTGTGGGGAATTGTTGCAATTATTTTAAATTTTACAAAAAGTCATGACCCAATGAATGCAGCTGAAGATCTTGAATATGCAGCTCAAACATTTTTAGGTACAAGAGGCCCTAGAGTTGATTACAAATTGGACAATATAGATGGTAAAGTTTATTTAGATCCTCTTATGACTATACGGACTGCTATGAGTTTTTATTTGGCAGATGTAGATAAACTTACTCTCTGTTATGGTGTTGTAGAGAGTTTTGTTGAATTTTTAACTAATGAGTTAGATGAAATAAAACAAAATATGGACATTACATCTGTAATTGCAACTGGATCACTCTTGGGCAATAGACATATTTTTGCTAAAATGAGTAAAGAGATTTCAGCAAATCACAATATATACTTCAACAATGAACTTCCTGTTGATGGATTAAATATGTTTTATGGCGGTTCATCTTTAGATAATTAAAAAAAGTAGATAACATGGAAAATAAAACTTACACCATAAACATCAATGGAACAGTTCAGGGTGTAGGTTTTAGACCATATATATACAAACTAGCCAAAGCTATGCACTTGTATGGCACAGTGTCAAATGGCACTAATGGCGTTGAAATACTCTTAAATACAAATCCAGATGTAGTAAAAATATTTATAGATAATATTGAAAATAATTTACCTCCTTTAGCATCAATAGATACAATTAATATAAATGAAACAGATAAAAAAGATTTTGATGATTTTAAGATTGTAGATACAAATTCTGATGGTTTAAAAACAGTTCGAATACCTCCAGATGTAAGTATATGTAGAGAGTGTGAAAAAGAGCTGTTTGACAAAAATAACAGACGATATGCTTACCCTTTTATTACCTGTACTCATTGTGGTGTTAGATACTCCATCATTAATGATTTGCCTTACGATAGAGAAAATACATCTATGAAATTTTTTAAAATGTGTAAAAAATGTGAAGATGAATATAAAAATCCAGAAGATAGACGTTATCACGCACAACCCATAGGTTGCTGGGATTGTGGACCACGTTTATCCCTCTGGGATAACGTAGGTCTGGGTGTCCCCACTACGACAATAATATCTAAGACAGTAGAACTATTAAAAGATGGGAAAATTCTTGCTATAAAGGGTGTAGGTGGTTATCATCTTATGTGTGATGCGACAAACTATGATGCTGTAATGAAGTTAAGAGAGCGAAAAAAAAGACCTTCAAAGCCTTTTGCTGTAATGGTAAAAGATATGGGTATGGCAAAGGAGTTGGCGCTTATATCTATGAAAGAAGAGGAGTTGTTAGTCTCCAAAGAAAGACCGATAGTTATTGTCGGAGTGGGGACACCCCGACCTACATTTAATATTAATTGTATTGCTCCTAATTTAAGTAAAATTGGTTTGTTTTTACCTTACACACCTTTGCATTTACTGTTGCTAGAGAAATTGAATAGGCCACTTGTTGCTACTTCTGCAAATGTAACAGATGAGCCTATATGTACAGATATTGGCTCTTTATCTAAATTAAATGCTGTTTATGATTATGTGTTGGACCATAATCGCGACATTGTAAATGGCTGTGACGACTCTGTTGTTATGGTTGTAAATGAAGAACAAATCATATTGAGACGGGCTAGAGGTTATGCCCCTGCCAGCATTAAACTACCTTTTTCACTTAGTAAAAATGTTATTGCACTTGGAGCGAACCAAAAAAATACAATTGCTATTGCTTTTGAAAATGAAGCTATAGTTTCACCTCACATAGGAGATTTAGATACTATAGAATCTGTTGAGTATTTCAAAAGAAACATTGCCACTCTTGAGCGTATATATAGTTTTAAAGTAGAAGAAATCAAACATGATAAACATCCAAACTATGAGTCAACAAAAGTTGCAAAAGAGCTTGCTAATTACTACTCACTAGATACTACCCACTCTGTTCAACATCATTATGCACATATATTGGCAGTCATGGCTGAAAAAAAGATAAACTCAAAAGTACTGGGAGTATCTTTTGACGGCACAGGTTATGGTGATGATGGTAACTTATGGGGAGGAGAGTTTCTTATTTGTGACTATAAAGGTTATGAACGTGTGGCTCAAATAGAGTATTTTAAACTTTTGGGTGGCGACAAAGCTATTAAGGAGCCTAGAAGAGTAGCTTTATCTTTACTTTTTGATCTTTATGGAAAAGATGTATTGCAGATGCAGAACCATACAACAAAAAGCTTTTCTGACTATGAACTTAAGAGTTATTTTAGAACATGGGAGAAAAGTTTAAATGCTCCTCTCTCTTCTTCTGTTGGTAGACTTTTTGATGCTGTAGCATCTTTAGTTGGTGTATGTCAAATTATGAGTTTTGAAGGTGAGAGTGGCATGTTACTTGAAGAGTTGTATGATGACAATGTAAAAAACAGTTACTCCTTTTATTATGAAAATAACACAATAAATATATTGCCTTTAGTAAAAGAAGTGCTTGAAGAAAAAAATAAAACAGTAGCTGTTTCTATGTTTTTCAATACTTTAGTAGATATAATAGTTCATATATCTAAACTACATGATTTACCCATTGTTCTAAGTGGTGGTGTTTTTCAAAACAGAATACTTCTAGGTTTAGTTTTAGAGAAAATACCAAATGCCATAATATCAAATAACATACCACCTAACGATGGTGGCATAGCTCTTGGACAAGTTGTATCTGTTTAAAAATATAGCAGTTAATTGATATAAGAGATGACTTTTTAATTTAAAATTAATAGTAAAAGACTAAAATACAAAAAATAATGAATAATAATTCACTATTTAGGAGATAAAATGGAAATATCCTTATTGGTAATTTTTTGGTATGGTGTATTACACGCCTTTGGCCCCGATCATTTAACAGCTATTGCAGATTTCTCTATTGGTAAAAATAAGAAAAAAACAATTTTAATTACAACACTTTTTGCAATTGGTCATGGACTTAGCTTATTTGTGTTTGCAAAAGTTTTAGAAAGTATAGATATCTCAGAGGATATTTTAGCTTATGGAGATATTATTTCTGCTACTGTTATCCTTGGTATGGGTATATACTTGCTTTTTTTAGTATATACAGATCGTATTCAGTTGAAAAAACATATACATGAAGGAGAGGAACATTTGCACATTTGGTTCGGGAAAGCGCACGAACACAATAATGCAGATAGTACATCTTCTTTCACTATGGGTTTACTTATGGGTATTGGTGGAGTTAGAGGTATGTTAATAACACTTGGTGCAGTACACGGTGGAGCAGTTGACTTTACAATGGTTGGTGCATTTACTTTAGGTGTTATGTTGATTTTTATTACATTTGGAATGTTGATTTTATATATAAATCAAAATTTTTTAGGTAATATTAGAAATGTTAGAAGAGCTTTCACAATAGCTGGTGTTATATCACTTATTGTTGGAACAAATATCTTATTGGGATAAAAGGAAAAATATGTGTTTAGATTGCGGATGTAGTATTAGAGGTGTAGAAGAAGAAGGTCATAACCATGAGCATACACATGCAGATGGAACAACTCATAGTCACGGACACCATCACCATGGAGACTTAGAAGATCATACTCATGAACATGGAGATCATAGTCATGAGCATACACATGCAGATGGAACAACTCATAGTCATGGACATCACCATCATGGAGATTTAGAAGATCATACTCATGAACATGTAAATCATTCTCATGAGCATCAGTCTGCACATGAAAATTTGCATCATAACCCTCAACTAAATGATGCCAAAACTATATCTGTTATAAAAAAGATTTTAGACAAAAATGACAATGAAGCAGAGCACAATAGAAGTCACTTTGATTCTAAAGGAATTTTAGGGATAAACCTTATGAGTTCACCTGGTGCTGGAAAAACTACACTTTTGGAACACCTTAGTGATGTTGCTACGTTTAAATTTGGTGTTGTTGAGGGTGATCTTGAAACAAGTAAAGATGCAGACAGACTAAAAGCAAAAGGTATTCCTGCAATGCAAATACAGACAGGAACAGCTTGTCATTTAGATGCATTTATGGTTCACAAAGGCTTACACGATATGCCTTTAGATGAATTAGATGTATGTTTTGTAGAAAATGTTGGGAATTTAGTATGTCCAGCATCTTATGATGTAGGTACACATTTAAATATTGTTTTAGTCTCTATACCTGAAGGTGAAGATAAAATTGCTAAGTATCCTGTTATGTTCCGCCAGGCTGACCTAATTTTGATTACCAAAACAGATTTGTTACCACACTTCAAATATGATATTGAATCTGAAAAAGCAGAAGCAAGACGTATAAAGCCAAATGTAGATATATTGGAATTAAATGTAAATGATAGTGCATCAGTAAAAGCAGTTGCAGACTGGATTGAATTTAAAAGAAAGATGAGAGCTTAATATGTGTTTATCAATTCCTAGTAAAGTTGTAGAAATAAACGAAGATCAAACTATGTGTACAGTAGATACAATGGGTGTCAAAAGAGAAGCAAGTCTTTTAATGATGACAGATACTGAGTTAAACCTAGGTGACTATGTTCTTCTTCATATTGGTTTTGTAATGAACAAAATCGATGAAGCAGAAGCACTTGAAGCAATAGGACTTTACAAAGATATGCTTGAATCTATGTCTGAAGATGAGAGACGAGCAGCTATCTTGGAAGATGATGAATGCCCAAATAGAAGTGAAGTGTAAAAAATGGCAGGGTTAGAATTAAAAAATCTTTATGATGATTTTCGTGATGGTGAAACCATTAAAGCGTATGCTAAGATTATTGCTAAAGATGCTGCAAAATTAAAAAAACCCATAAATATTATGGAAGTTTGTGGTGGGCATACTCATACCATTATGAAATTTGGTTTGCCACAGTTAATGCCAGAAAATATCAACTTTATACATGGGCCAGGTTGTCCTGTTTGTATAATGCCAAAAGAGCGTATTGACCATGCTTATGTATTGGCTATGCAAGAAGATGTTATTTTGGTTACTCTTGGAGATATGATAAAGGTTCCTGGTAGTAAAGGAAGCTTACAAAAAGCAAGAGAAAAAGGTGCAGATGTACGTTTTGTATACTCTCCTTTAGAATGTATTAAAATTGCAAATGAAAACCCAGATAAAACTGTAGTATTTTTTGCAATAGGATTTGAGACTACAACTCCAATGACTGCTGCTCTTATTGATCAAACTATAAAACTTGGTATAAAAAATTTACTTTTTCATATAAATCATGTTACTGTTCCAGAAGTGATGGTGGAGCTTATAGATAGCCGTGATGTACATGTAGATAGTTACAATAACAGAATTGATGCTTTTCTTGGGCCAAGCCATGTATCTGTAATATCTGGTTCTAAAATTTATGAAGAGTTTCCAAAAGATTATGGCAGACCTGTTGTTGTATCTGGTTTTGAGCCAGTTGATGTTATGCAGGGTATTAGTATGATCGTAAAACAGTTCATAGAAGATCGCTGTGAACTTGAAGTTCAATATAAAAGAGTTGTCAATTATGATGGTAATTTAAAAGCTCAAGAGCTTATAGGAACTTATTTTGAGAAGATGGATCTCTTTAGATGGAGAGGGCTTGGGTCTGTTCCAAAAAGTGGTCTTAAACTAAAAGATGAATTTGCATCATTGGATGCAGAGATTGTCTTTAAAGATATATTACCTATTGCCGAGATTGAAGATCATAAGCTTTGTATTTGTGGTGATATATTACGTGGTATGGCAAAGCCACCTGAATGTACAATATTTGGTACGGCTTGTAAACCGACATCACCTGTTGGGTCATGTATGGTTAGTTCTGAGGGGGCTTGTGCTGCTTATTATAAGTATGGGAATTTGCTCTAATAATCACACGAAGTGTGCTTTGTCGTGGTGAACGCCCTTGAAAGCGATAGCGATTCGAGAGCCACGACGATTTTTTGCTTCGTTTTTTCTAAAAAAATGAAGAGAGAAACAACGCCTCAATTTTATATATGAGGAAGTATAATAAACTTATGGAGAAACCATGACAAAAAATATTACAATAGCACACGGTAATGGTGGTGAAGAAAACAATCAATTAATTACAGATATTTTTTATAAACATTTTAAAAATGATATTTTAGCTAAGAGTGAAGATGCTGCTGTTATTGAAGATGGAAAACTGGCATTTACTACAGACTCTTTTACTGTAAGCCCACTATTTTTTCCTGGTGGAGACATAGGGAAACTAGCAGTTTGTGGTACATGTAATGACTTGGCAATGATGGGAGCTAAACCTAAGTATATGACTTGTTCAGTCATAATTGAAGAGGGTTTTCCTACTCGTGACTTGGAAAAAATTGTTAAAAGTATGCAAAAAGAACTTGAGATAAATGGTGCAATAGTTGTAAGTGGTGACACTAAAGTTGTTCCAAAAGGTTCTGTAGATAAACTTTTCATAAACACAACAGGTATTGGCTCCATAGAACACAAAGGCATATCTGCTTCTGCACTTGAAGAGGGTATGTCAATTCTTGTTTCTCGTGATGTTGGTGCTCATGGTGCAACAATATTTGCTTCTCGTGAAGGTATAGAGTTGGAGAGTACACTTCAGACAGATTGCGCATCATTGTACCCGCAAATAAAAGCTCTTTTGGATGCCAACATAAACATAGTTGCACTTCGTGATGCAACACGTGGTGGTGTGGCAGCAGTTTTAAACGAATGGGCAAAAAGTTCTTCTGTATGTATTGAAGTTGAAGAAGAAAAAATACCTGTACAGGAAGAGGTTAAAGGTATATGTGAAATGTTAGGTTTTGAACCTGTCTCTTTGGCAAATGAAGGTACTTTTGTATTGACTGTAAAAAAAGAAGATGAAGAAAAAGCTTTGGAAGTTTTACAAAAAACACATAAAACTTCTACTATTATTGCAACAGTAACTACTCAATATGAAGGTAAAGTAATTTTAAATTCATCTTGGGGAACAAAACGTTTTTTAGACTTGCCAACAGGTGAGCTTTTACCTCGTATTTGCTAAATTTGAATGAATATGGTATTATATGTATAGATGTATACATATAAAGGATACATAATGTCTGTACGTAAAAATTTTATTTTTGATGAAGATGTGGATGAGCATTTAAAAGAGATTGCAAAAGCTGAAGGTAAAACTCAAACACAGATTACACAAGAGGCAATTGAAGAGAGATATAAAAAAATTAGTATTCAAAAAAAATTAGATGTCTTAGATGAGATTTACGACTCTTTTCATGGATTATTGACAAACGTAGATTCTAAAGCTTCGCGTATTGAACATGCTGTGGATAAATATGGAAAATAAAATCTATTTAGATACAAACATATTTATTGACCTTATGGATAGTACTCGACCTTTTTCTAAAGAGTCATTTATGTTATTGAAGCATTTTATTGCAGAAGGTAAAACATTTTATATAAATTCAGATACTGTAACTAACGCTTTTTACATCCTTAGTAAAACAAAAAGATATACTAATTCAGAACTATTATTGGTTATAAAAAAAACTGTTTCTATCTTTACTGTTGTTGCTGTAGAAAATGATGAAGTTTTACGTGCATTGGATTTATGTGAAGATGTAACAACATCTTTTAAAGATTATGAAGATGCATTACAGTACATATGTGCTGTGAAAATAGATGCTAAATACATCATAACAAATGATAAAGGATTTGTCTCTTTAGATATTAAAATAAAAAAGACAAATGAATTTGTTTTTTAAATGAAAATACTTCTACTCTGTACAGCATTTAACTCTTTAACTCAAGCAGTATATACCTCTTTAAAGGATAGAGGAGATTCTGTTGATGTTGTTTTCTCTATATCTGAGGAGCAGATGTTAGAAGAGATTAATGATTTTAATCCTGAACTTATTTTATGTCCATTTTTAAAAACTTATTTACCAAAAAGTATTTATGAAAAATATCCTACATATATTTTTCATCCTGGTCCTATAGGCGACAGAGGACCTAATGCTTTGGAGTATGCACTAAAAAGTCATACAAAGAGTTGGGGTGTTGTTATATTTGAAGCAAATGAGCTTTATGATGGTGGAGATATTTATGCTGAAGAGAATTTTAATGTTAGAGATACATATAAAGCATCTCTATATCGTCAAGAGGTAATACAAGCATCTTTAAAAGCATTAGAACTCTTTTTTATAAATTTAAATAAAAATAAAAAAATACCTCAAATATTAAATCCTATTCATGATAAATTCACTCAAGAAAAAAGAGCTATTGATTGGCAAGCAGATAATACTCAAACTATAATTGATAAAGTGAACTTATCTGACAGTTTCCCTGGTGTATTGGATGAAATATTAGGTGTGAAATGTTACATGTTTGGAGTATGGAGAGAAGATAAACTTAGAGGAGATATAAAAGAGATACTTGCAAAAAGGGCAGGAGCTATCTGTCTAGGTACAAAAGATGGTGCTGTATGGATAACACATCTGAAAGAAGTGAATGGTTTCAAACTCCCATCTACTTATGTTTTAAAAGAGAAATTGGAAGGTATTAAAGAAGATAGACTGCCACTACTTTTTGACAAAAGTTACAATACTTTTTATGAAACAAGTGTAGAAAAAAGAGACAATATTGCCTACTTGTGTTTCAATTTTCACAATGGAGCCATGAGTGCAGACCAGTGTATTCGTCTTAAGTATGCAGTTGAGTACTTAAAAAATGAGTGTGATGTTTTAGTTCTCATTGGAGGTATGGACTTTTTTTCAAATGGTATACATTTAAATATATTGGAAGACTCTAAAAAACAGGGTGAAGATGGTTGGGCAAACATAAATGCCATGAATGACTTGGTTAAATCCATAATTTATGCCGAAGAGGTCATTACTGTTGCCTCTTTTTCTAGAAATGCAGGAGCAGGTGGTGTGTTTATGGGATTGGCCTGTGATTATGTTGTTGCAAAAGAGAATGTCGTTTTAAATCCACACTATAAAACTTTAGGCTTAAGTGGAAGCGAATATCATACCTATACACTACCAAAACGTGTAGGGAAAGAGATGGCAGAAAAACTATTGGACGATTGTTTACCTGTTTCTGCAATGAAAGCAAAGCAGATAAATATGATAGATGAAGTTTTCCCACACGATGATTATTATGAGAAATTGCATGATTTTGCTTCAAATATTTACGATGATGAATTTATTTACAACAAAGAAGATTATTTGGAAACTAATATAGATACAATAGAAAAATTAAAAGAAAAAGAATTAGAAATTATGCATCCGGAATTTTGGGATGAAAACTCTAGTTTTCACACTCTTAGAGAAGAGTTTGTACATAAAAAATGCCCGATGCTAACACCAAAACGACTTAAAAGTGTAAAAGGTAAGATATGAATAGATTGGAAATAAAAACTAAGTCTTTGGAAGAGATATTAAGTGAGGAAGAGTTAGGCAGTATACCCATAAAAAATTTTACAGCAGAAAGTATTGAATATTATAATAATGATACAGTTTTTTACTTTATGAAATCGGGTAAGGCAAAGGTGACTATTTATAAGTGTCGTGAAGAATACGTACTCTATAACTACTCAGTTGGGAACATATATGTTCCTGAAAAAGAGTGTGTACTAGAGTTTGTAGAAGATAGCGAACTTTATGTACTAAACTATGAAACAATTCAAGACTTATATAAAAATATTGATTTCTGTAACTTTGTTACTTACTCCCTATCGCAAAGAAGTAGGCTCCAAAGAGAGATCATATATGATCTGGCATTTAATAAAAGTAAAGAAAAAATTACATCATTTATACTCTCATTAATTGATTATGATAAAAAAGAAGCTGATGGTCATCATCATATTAATTTTAATATGACAGTTCATGAATTAGCATGTTACATAAATGTAAGACGCCAAACAATTTCTTCATTTTTAAATGCAGTTATGAAAAGTGATATCATAGTACGTACAAGTCACAATGCTTATATTATTAAGGATATTCAAAAATTAAAGAATTTTGGCTGTTCTAAATAATTTATTTAAAGTTGTACATTACACCTAAAAATAGATAGCACTATGAGGACCTTCTCTGTTTAAACTTTCATCCTAAGCTAATAAAGTATAATTTTTATTAATGTCAGTAATATGATAATAAGATAATTATTACTTATTTTTTTCATAAACTGAACAAATGTCATATTGCTGACATTTCTTTTCTTTAAAATTTATTATACTTCTGCTTTTTTAACACATATTAAATATGTGAAAGGTGTATAATGAAAAAGTTTCAAACCACATGTCCTTATTGTGGTACAGGTTGTAACATTGATTTATTTGTCAAAGACAATAAAATCATTAAAGCAGAACCTACCAAATCACATCATATAAATGATGGGGAATTGTGTTTAAAAGGTCTATACGGATGGGAATATGTACACTCTCCAAGAAGATTAACTAAGCCACTTATTAGAAAAAAAGATGGCGTTTTCTCCAAAGAGGGAGAGCTTGTTGAAGTGAGTTTTGATGAAGCATATGATTTTGTTTCTCTTAAAATGAAAGCAGCAGTAGATACACACGGTTCAAACAGTATGATGGGTTTCTCATCAGCTAGATGTTCAAACGAAGATAACTTCGTATTTCAAAAATTATTTCGAACTCAAGGTACAAACAATGTAGATCATTGTGCTCGTCTTTGACATGGTCCTACAGTAGTCGGTCTGACTAAAACATTAGGTAATGGAACCATGACAAACGATTTAACTGAATTTGCTACAGATTCAGATGTACTATTATTAATTGGAACAAACACAAGTGAGTGTCACCCAATTATTGCTATGCAAATGTTAAGAGGAATCGAACGCGGTGCTAAAATGATCGTAATTGATCCTAAAAAAACTGATATGGCTAAAAAAGCCGATATATTCATACAAACACCCGTTGGTTACAATATTCCATTTTTGAATGCTATGATTAATCATATAATTCAAAATGATTTATTTGATAAGAAATTTGTAGATAGTTATACAGAAGGTTTCGAATATGTTAAGCATGCAGTTAAAGAGTTTACTCCACAAAGAGTAGAAGATGAAACTGGAATTCCTGCTAGTAGAGTAATAGAAGCAGCAGAATTGTATGCTAGTGCAGGTGCAGCAGCTATTTGTTATACAATGGGTATGACTCAATTTGTTGATGGTACTTCAAATATATTCTCTTTATCTAACCTTGCAATTTTGACAGGTAACTTAGGTAAAAAAGGTGCAGGGGTAAACCCACTACGTGGTCAAAACAATGTACAAGGTGCTTGTGATATGGGTGCACTTCCAAATGTAGTTCCAAATGGTGCAGTTGTAGATCCTAAAGTAAGAGATCATGTAAATAAACTTTGGAATTGTAGTATAAGTGAAAATAACGGTTATACATTAACTGAAGTTCCAGATCTTATTGAAAAAGGTAAAATCAAATTACTATATGTATTTGGTGAAAACCCTGTAATGTCTGATCCTTGGACTGATCACTTTATTCATGCTATTGGAGAACTAGACACACTTATTGTACAAGATATTTTTTTAACAGAAACAGCTCAAAGAGCAGATGTTGTTCTTCCTGCAGCTTCATGGGGAGAAAAAGATGGAACATTCATAAACACTTCAAGACGTGTGCAGTTTGTTGCAAAAGCAGTAGAACCTGCGCAGGGTATTGAGTCAGATTGGAAGGTACTTTCAAATGTTGCAAACAGACTTGGACTTGAAGGTTTTGACTATACAAAAGCTGAAGATATTTGGAATGAAGTAAGAGAAGTAAACCCAGAATTCTTTGGTGGTATTTCTTATAAAAGAATTAAAGAACTAGATGGTATTAGTTGGCCTTGTCCAGATCTTGAACATGTAGGAACACCTGTTTTATATACAGATAAAAAATCTATGTTAGCAAATGGTAAATTTAGACTAGTTCCAGTTGTTTATGCTGACGATATTAAAGATAGAACGGATATAGAAAATAAGTTAATTAAAGATGTTAATTTACCAGCTGATTATCCAATTGGTTCAGGTGCTATGAGTGAAAAAGTGAATGCTGAGTATCCTTGTTTATTTACTACAGGACGCAAAGTTTATCATTATCACACAGGAACAATGACTAGAGAATGTAAACCATTAGAAATGGGTGCAGACATTATGGGCCCTGCTATTGAAGTATCTCCAGATATTGCAGAAGCTAGAGATTTGGATGATGGTTGTTATGCAGTAGTTGAAAATAAACGTGGAAAAATTGCGGCAAAAGTAATTGTAAATCATGACTTAAGACATGGAACTATATTTACAACATTCCATTATGCAGAAGCAGATGGAAATGAACTTTGTAATGGTGAAGATAAAGATCCATTATCTGGTATGAATCCACTGAAAATGACTATAGCAGCTATTCGTAGAGTTGATGAAGATGAGTTTATTAGTATTAGAGAGAACAAAGATACATTAATGCACCCATCTGATCAATATAAAAAGGTAAGGAATTAATAATGCGTACTAAAGGTAGAATAAATAAATTTGTTATTGCAGATCCAGCTCTTTGTATTGGGTGTGCTACATGTATGGCTGCTTGTTATGAGTCGGCGCATGTTAGAGGTAAATTAGCTGTTCCAAGATTGGTTGTTACTAGAACCAAAAGTGGAGTTATGCCAAATCAGTGTCGTCAATGTGACGATGCTCCTTGTGTAAAAGTATGTCCAGTTGGGGCATTAAAATTTGCTAACAATAGTGTTGAATTGACAGAAGAGATATGTATAGGTTGTAAAATGTGTATATTTGCCTGTCCTTTTGGAGCTATAAGAGCAGAGGCTGAGACTATGCCATCAGTAAATTATGCTATGAATCTAAACTCAAACCTGGGTTTAGATTCTGAAGTAGAGGCAAAAAGTATTGCTGTTAAATGTGACTTATGTAAAGGTAGTGAAGCAGGACCAGCATGTGTAATTGTATGTCCTACTGGAGCTCTTAGCTTTATTAATGAAGAAAAGATAAATAATGAACTTATAAAAGGTAAAGCAGAATCTTCTGTAGAGTCTTTTATTCAATCAGCATTAAATAATAGTTAGTTAAAAAGGATATAAAATGACATTATCACCAGCACAAACGGCACAGACTATAGAAAGCTCTTTGTATCAGAAGGCAAATATGCCTTTAATTAGTATTGTATTTTTATCAATAATGGCTGGCGGATCTATTGCCCTTGGTGATGTATTTTGGGCACATGCAACTGTAGGTGTAGCAGAATCCTCATCACCAGGTATTGCAAACTTCCTAGGTGGAATTGCTTTCTCTGTAGGTTTAGTTATGGTTGTTTTCTTTGGAGGACACTTATTTACAAGTTCTGTTTTATCTGGTGTCTCAACTAGTGAAAAGAAACTTCCATTTGGTAAGACTATTTCGTATTGGACAATTGTATGGATTTTCAACTTTGTTGGATCTGCATTAATTGCATATATGTACTTCAAATCAGGTTTACCATTCAAATATGATGAATCTATATTAAAACATTTTGTTGCATTAGGTGTTGGCAAAACAAACTTAAGTTTTGAAGCAGCATTTATTAGAGGAATTTTCTGTAACGTGTTTGTATGTATGGCTATTTGGGTTGCAACATCTGCAAAAGATACATCTGGAAAAATAATTGCAATAATGCTTATAGTTGGTGCATTTGTTGGTTCAGGTTATGAACACTGTGTTGCAAATATGTTTATTATTACTGAAGGTCTTATTGCTAAAGCTCACTACTTGGCTCAAGTTGGTGGAGATGTAAATGCTCTTTCTGCACTGGTTCATCATATTCCAGTAGATAAGTTAAACAATTTAAATATTTCAAACTTCTTTGTAGCTAACTTACTTCCTGTAACATTAGGAAACATTGTAGGTGGATTGTTCTTTGTTGGTGTTCTTGGTTTCAAATCACACAAAGCTGACATGAAAGAAACAGCAGCTAACTAAAAAATCAGCTTGGCATATTTATATATGTCAAGCTATTGTACTAACTACATATATATCTCTATTTAGTATTTAAAATATATATAAAAATCTTCAATCTTAACCTTATACAATTTGCATTTTGCTATAATCACACCTAATAATTATAATTAGGTAGCATATGAGTATGGTAAAGTTTAATGAAATAAAAAAAGAAAGATTTAATAAAAGAGATGCAGATGAAAGATCTTTAGATTTTGACTCTATTTATGAAAATTTTATAGATAAAGATATGCTAAAACAAGCAAGTAGATGTGTTAAATGCCCTGTAGATAAATTTAAAGATTTTATGATAAATCCAATATTTTGTAAAACAGGATGTCCTTTAACAAATAGAATACCAGAATGGATTGAGAAGACATATGATGAAGATTATTATGCTGCAGCTAAATTATCTCATGATATGTCACCTTTTCCAGAAATACTTGGAAGAGTTTGTCCCAAAGTTGGGCTTTGTGAAAGTTCTTGTAATTTAGAAAAGTCAGAGTATAAAGCAATATCCATAGGTGAAGTAGAAATATTTTTAAATGAGAAAGCTTTTGAAGATGGTTTTGTGCCTGATTATGGTAAAAATATCATTAAAAAAGGGAAGGTTGCAATTGTTGGAAGTGGCCCTGCTAGTCTCTCTTGTGCAACTTTTCTTTTAAGAGCTGGAGTAGAAGTAGAACTTTTTGAAAAGCAAGATCGCTGTGGTGGCTTACTAACTTATGGCATACCAAATTTTAAATTACCAAAAAATATTGTCTCAAGACGTATAGAATGGATGAAAGATGCTGGTATGATCATTCATACCAATACTGAAGTTGGTAAAGATGTCTCAATAAAAAGTTTAGTAGAAGGTTATGATGCTCTGTTTTTAGGACTTGGTGCTCCAGATGGAAGATCAGCAAGAATAGAAAACGAGTATGCAAATGGTGTTTACCATGTAATGCATGTATTAAAAGCAGAACAAAAAATTATTTTTGACAAAAACTTTAATGATTCAATGCTAAAAGACAAAAATGTTGTAGTCATTGGTGGTGGTGACTCTGCTATGGATGCTGTACGTACAGCAATTAGACAAAAAGCAAAATCTTCTACTTGTATATATAGAAGAGATGAAGAGAGTATGCCCGGAAGTAAAAGTGAAGTAAAAAATGCGAAAGAGGAGGGTGTTAAATTTATTTTTAATCAAGCACCTAAAAAAGTATTGGTTGATGAATCTATGAATGTAATTGGTTTAGAAATGGCTAAAACAAAAATTGAATTGTCCGATGATGGAAGAAATAAACTTATTGTTTTAGATGATAATAAGAGCAATATTGAGGTAGATATAATCATTTTAGCACTTGGATTTGACAATAAATTATTTGATTTTTACAAAGATTTAAATTTGGAACTAGGTAAATGGAACGATATTTCTATAAATGAAAAACAAGAAACAAGTCATAAAAATGTTTATGCTGGTGGAGATGTAGTTCGAGGTGCGGACCTTGCTGTTACTGCTGCCCTAGATGGTAGAACTGCCGCCTACTCAATTATTGAAAAATTGAAAAAATCATAACAAAAAGGAAAAATATGCATGAGTATAGTATAGTTCAAGCATTGATAAATCAATGTGATGAGATTTCAAAGCAGAACGATGAAAAAAAAGTAACTAAAGTTGTTATTAAGATAGGTGTTATGTCTGGTGTTGAAATTCATCTTCTTGAAACTGCTTTTCATACTTTTAAAGAGAGTACATGTTGTGATAGGGCAGAATTACAAATAAATCATCAAAAGATTAAACTGCACTGTAATACATGTAATCAAGAGTATGAAATTGATGATACAGAGTACCAATGTACAAATTGTAGTAGTTCAGATGTCAGAATTATTGATGGTGAAGATATGTACTTAATGAGTCTTGAACTAGAATAAGTCGCATTTTATTAACGATTTAGTAAACTTAAAATGCTAATATAGAAAATTATATAAGGATAAAATATGTCAAATGTATCATGTAGAGTGTCAATAACACTTACATCAGATTATGCAAAACAATTAGATGAAATTAAAAATTTAACAGGTATGGATACAACAAATGTTGTAAGAAATGCTATAGCCGAACTACATAAAAAAGTTATGTCAGATGAAGATGGAAAACAGTTAGCAAAACTAAATTCAATGTTGGATGTTCAGTAACAGTAGTTAGTATATAACTTTTAGAGAATTTTTCTTTCTATGAGTGAATTGGTAAGATTTTCTCTTTTAGATCTGTTCTCAACGCTTTTTTCTCTTATCTCATAGCTAATCTTTGTACAGTTTTGTTATAATTTTTTTTATTGCTTTTTTCAGTGAAAGTCCTGATAATATTTCCGGCGAAAGAGAAGCAGTGATAAAAAATGCTGCAAAGGGTAGAGAGAATGAATTTATTTCATCATTTAAGAGTTTTTTTACTGGGAATGTTATTGTTTTTTACAGTAGTTAGTGCACAGAACAATACCATCATTGAAAATAATGTTAAACATGACAATAATCTCTCTTTATCTATAGTCAATGCAGAACAGTCACGGTGGATTACCAAACCATTTACTGCCGGATATGCACCTCTCATCAAAAACGATATGAATGTTTCTAACTATAATTGGAATGCTTTTGATACAAAATGGATAAATATGCGTGCACTAGCAATGCTTGCCCTAGATGGATCACACTTTTATCAAAATAATATTTCAAGACTTCAAGTTGGGGATCAAAGTTATTATGATCGTATTGATGTGCGCGGTCTGCGTCTGGGTGTTGGAGGTACAATCAATTTTGACCGTCCTTGGACTTATCTTTTGTCTGCGGCAATAAATTCTGTACAAAGAGATTATGACAAAAGTAGTGTAGATTGGTATACTCTCTACGATGCTGTACTTGGTATTCCAATTTGGGGAGAGTATGGAAGACTTCAAATTGGAAAAATGAAAGAGCCTATCTCTATGGAAAGATCTATGGGATTGGTTTTTGAGCAGATAATGGAGCGTCCAATGCATCTGGATGCATTTCTGCCTACAAGGAATATTGGTGTATCTGTTTCAGATATGATTCTTGATGGTCGAGCAAGATGGCGTGTGGGCTACTTCAATGAATGGATGGATAAGCCAGGTATATCCTTTTCTCAGTCAAACTGGGTTGGTGTTGGTAGGGTGACGGCAGTAGTGTATGAAAAAGGTGAACAGTTACTTCATATGGGTGTTGGCTACAGATATGAAGATGTTCGAGAGGGAACTATACGGTATGATATTGGTCCGGAACAAAATTTTGTATCTCCATGGATTGATACAGGTGAAATCTCTGCAGAAAATACACAAACAGTCAATCTTGAATTGACTTGGATGGATGGACCACTCTGGTTGGCATCGGAGTACACATCAGTTCACGTAGCATCACAGCAGTATCATAATCCAAATTTTTACGGATATCATCTTTCTGCCAATTATTTTATTACTGGGGAACATAGAGGTTATAATAATCGCAATGGAACAGTGAGACGGATTAGACCGAGACTTGATTTTAGTGAAGG
>FPKX01000025.1_pt1 | contig 32604 bp, 23 predicted proteins | sample 1057381 | NCBI WGS metagenome assembly FPKX01 (sample SAMEA4473313, study PRJEB15554) | hydrothermal vent metagenome | biome: marine basaltic hydrothermal vent biome; feature: marine hydrothermal vent; material: water | place: Pacific Ocean | collected 2011-06-14/2011-07-23 | depth 1199 m
AATATTGTTTTGCATCTGTAGGGTGTTGTCCCCTGACAACACCGTCAAGAGGAAGGTAAAGAAAAGACAAAGTTTATGTCGTGTTATTTATATGGTAATAGTTAGAATTTGTATAAAGAATCTTAATTAAGTATATCTATATATCTTGATATAAAGATATTTATACTATACTTTTAATATACAAAATAAGGGTGTAACAATGTCAAATAAAAAAGTATTAGTAATGTGTACAGGTAATAGCTGCAGAAGTATTATTGGTGAAGCTTTAATAAATGCAAAACTAGATAATGTTCAAGCATATAGTTGCGGTGTAGCGCCAAGTGGGATAGTTAATACAAATGCAAAAAAAGTGTTAGAGCAAAATGGTATTTGGATGGATAATTACTATTCTAAACATTTAGATGATGTAATTGATATAGAATTTGATTTAGTTGTAACTGTTTGTGATCATGCTCATGAAACTTGTCCAATGTTTCCTAGGAGTGTAAATAAAATTCATGTTAGCTTTGAAGACCCAGATGGGAAAGAATTTGATGCTTTTGTTGATACATATAATGAGATAGAAAAAGTTTTATTATCAAAGGTAAGAGATAATCTTAGATAGTAGTATATTTTAAAGAAAGATATTAAAGATCTTACAAAATTACATATGGAGGAAAAAATATGAAAAAGTTAATGTTATTAGTACTTATTGCAAGTAGTTTTTTATTTGCTGGAGAATTGAAGAGTGTGGAGTTTGAAACATATCTTAAAAGTTTTGATTACCAAGCTCGTAAAGATATGAAAATCAAAGCTGTAGAGATGTTAAATTTACTGGAAGAAGATAAAGCACAACTTATAGACATAAGATTTAGAGAAGAGTATGAAGCTTGGCATTTACCTATTTCAAAAAACATACCTTTAAATGAATTACCAAACAGATTGGACGAGTTGGATAAAAATAAACTTATCATTACAGCGTGTCCTTATAATGATAGAGCAAATATAGCGAGAATATATTTGAAATTAAAAGGTTACAATGTACGTTATTTAAGTGACGGACTATTGAAAACAGTTAATTATTTACGGGGTGATAATGCCAAAGAATTTTTAGAAGAATACAAAAAAGGAAAAAAATAAAATACTAAATTTAGCTCTAATAAAAGCAGACATCTCCTAAAGAATGAAAAAGAAAGAAGAACTTTACACTCTTCACTCTTTTTTATTTACTTAAAATTAACTTCAAATATTATTGAAATAATATTACGATAAAATACTCTTAATAAATAGTTAGGAATAAAAATGTCTAAAAAAATAGCATCAGCCAGAATATCACAAGCAAGCTCTCAATTATTAAAAGATTTAAATAATTCACTACCTTTTGATAAAGTACTTTATAAAGAGGATATAGAAGGTTCACGTGCACATGCTTATATGTTGTGTGAACAAGGTATTATCTCTAAAGATGATTATGAGAAAATAGAGTTGGGTTTGTATGAAATACTTGGTGAGATCGAATCTGGTCTATTTAAACTAGATGGAGATGATGAAGATATTCATATGGCAATTGAGGGTAGATTGACTGATAAAGTTGGTGATGCAGGTAAACGATTACATACAGCTAGAAGTAGAAATGATCAGGTGGCACTTGATTTTAGACTTTATGTACAAAATAATACAAAATTAATTGCTGAGCTTTTACTTGCAAATATTGAAACGCTGGTTAATGTTGCAAAAGATAATGTGGAAACTATACTTCCTGGTATGACACATTTACAACATGCACAACCAATTAATTTTGGATATCATATGTTAGCATATGCCTCTATGTTTAAACGTGATTATGAACGTTTTATCTCTTCTTATGAGCGCAATAACTATTCTCCAATTGGCTGTGCAGCTTTAGCCGGGACACCTCACCCAATTAATAGAGAAATTACTTCTGATAAACTTGGTTTTAATGCACCTACACTTAACTGTTTAGATACAGTTAGTGATCGTGATTTTGCATTAGAGATACTTTTTAATATTTCTACAATGATGATGCATATGAGTCGCTTAAGTGAAGAGCTTATATTATGGTCAGCATCTGAATTTAACTGGGTAACACTATCTGATAGACATGCTACTGGATCATCTATAATGCCACAAAAGAAAAACCCTGATATACCTGAGCTTTTACGTGGAAAGACAGGACGTGTAAATGGTAATTTGGTTGCATTATTGACTGTAATGAAAGGTTTACCTTTAGCATACAATAAAGATATGCAAGAAGACAAAGAAGGTGTTTTTGATTCTGTAAGAACGGCTTTACTTTCTTTGCAAGTACTTGAAGAGATGATTGCAGAGATGGCGGTCAATAAAGATAAAATGGAAGATGCTTGTATGATTGGACATCTGTCTGCAACAGATTTAGCTGATTATCTTGTTAGAGAAGCTGGTTTACCTTTTAGAGATGCTTATCATATAACTGGAAATGTTGTAAATCTTGCAGAAGAGAAGCATTTAGATATTTCTGAACTTTCATACGATGATTTGAAAAGTGTTGATAGCCGTATTGGTGAAGATGTAGAGAAACTTTTAAATAATCGTGCTTCAATGAATGCACGTACATCTGATGGTGGTACAGCTAGCATAAGAACTTTAGAACAGATTGAGGTTTTACTAACTTGGTTAAATAAAGAAAAGTAAAAGGTATATAATGAAATATCCATCTTTTTCTAAAAAGTGTGACTCTTTGCTTTGTAAATATTTGAGTAAAGAAATCTTTGACGAACTTAAAGATTTAAAAACTTCTTCTGGTTTTACTTTAGAAAAAGCTATAAATTCAGGTGTAGAAAATTTGGATAGCAATATTGGAGTTTATGCTGGTGATGAGGAGTCATATAGTCTGTTTTCACCGTTATTTAATCCTATTATTGATGAATATCATGGTTTTATTAAATCTAATAATCATACAAGTGATTTTAATCCAGAAAATTTGATTGCTCCAAGTTTAGGTGCTGATGAAAAATACATTATATCAACAAGAATTAGAGTTGGACGGAATGTAAAAGATTTTCCTTTGGGTGCTGCTATTTCAAAAATAGAACGATTAGAATTAGAGAAAAAAGTTTTTAGTGCATTATCTTTACTTGATGGTGAGTTAAAAGGTACTTATTTTCCTCTGCTTGGTATGAGTGAAGAGGTTAAAAATAAACTTGTAAAAGATCATTTTCTTTTTAAAGAGGGAGATCGCTTTATGGAAGCGGCTGGCTTAAATAGAAATTGGCCAGAGGGTAGAGGGATATATCATAATGATAAAAAAACTTTTCTAGTATGGGTAAATGAAGAGGATCAAATACGTATCATTTCTATGCAAGAGGGTGGAAATATAAAAGAAGTATTCACACGCCTTAGTTCCGCCATTAATAAATTAGAGCAAGAGCTTGACTTCTCTTTTAATTCGCATTTAGGGTATATAAGCTCTTGTCCTACAAATTTAGGAACTGCAATGCGTGCTTCTGTACATATAAAAATTCCCAACTTAGCTAAAGATATAAAAAAATTAGAGAAAATCACAAATAAATATAATTTAGAAATACGTGGTACAGATGGTGAACACAGTCAGAGTAAAGGCGGCGTATATGACATTAGTAATAAACGACGTTTGGGAATAACAGAAGTTGATGGTGTTCAAGATATGTATGATGGAGTTGTTGCACTAATTGCAGCAGAAAAGAGTTTAGAATAAAATAATTTTAGATATAATTCCTTCCTAAATTTCCCTACTGGACAAATATATGATACAACTTAGTAACCTAGCCAAAAGTTTTGGTGGACAAACACTTTTTAATGATGTTAATTTAAAACTTTCAAAAAATCAAAAAATAGGTTTTGTTGGCCGCAATGGATCTGGAAAATCTACTCTTTTTAAAATAATACTAGGTGAAGAAGGACATGATAGAGGTGAAGTCAGTATTCCTAAAAATTATCGTATCGGTACGTTAAAGCAACATCTCGTTTTTACTGAATCTACAGTTAGAGAAGAGTGTGCACTTGTTCTTCCTGAAGATGAACAGTGGAATTTTTATAAAATTGAAAAACTTCTTTTTGGACTTGGATTTTCAGAAGAAGATTTAGATAAAGATCCCTTGAGCTTTTCAGGTGGATTTCAAATTCGTATTAACTTGGTCAAGCTTTTAGCAACTGAACCAAACATGTTACTGCTAGATGAGCCTACTAACTACTTAGATATTTTATCTCTTCGTTGGTTAAAAAGTTTTATACGTGAATTTGAAGGTGAGGTTATACTTATTACTCATGATCGTGATTTTATGGATTCTGTAAGTACTCATACTATGGGAGTACAAAGAAAAGCACTTCGTATGATACAAGGAGATAGTTATAAATACTATTCTACTTTAGAAATGGAAGATGAAACTTATGAAAAAACAAAAGCTAATCAAGATAAAAAGCGTAAAGAACTTGAAGAATTTGTTGCTAGAAATAAAGCTAGAGCTTCAACGGCAGCTTTAGCTCAGTCTAAACAAAAAGAGTTAGATAAGATGGATGAGATGGGAGCTTTAGAAAATGATTCTAACTTGTCATTTAATTTCAATTTTTATGATACTCCTGCGAAAGTAATTTTCCGTGCAGAAAATTTGGGATTTGGATATAACCCTGATGAAAAACTTTTTAAAAATTTAACATTTGCATTAGAAAAAGGAAAACGCCTGGCTATTATTGGAAAAAATGGTAAAGGTAAATCAACACTTCTTAACTATATAGCTAAAGAGTTACCTGCACAAGAGGGTGTGCTTAATTTTCATCCTTCTACAAAATTTGCTCACTTTGGCCAAACAAATATAGAAAGACTTAATGTGAAAGCTACAGTTGTTGATGAGATAGCATCTGTACACAAAGATATGGGTATACCTGAGTCTAGAAGCATTGCAGGACGTATGATGTTTTCCGGAGATCTTGGAGATAAAAAAATAGAAGTTTTATCTGGGGGAGAGAGAAGTCGTGTTATGTTGGGTAAAATTATTGCAACGCCTGCAAACTTACTGTTTCTAGATGAGCCTACAAACCATTTAGATATGCAATCAATTGATGCATTGGCAGATGCTATTGAAAGCTTTGATGGTTCATTGATTATGGTTACTCACTCTGAAATGTTACTTAGAAGATTGGCTGATGCACTTATTATTTTTCATAAAGGTGGAGCTGAATATTTTGATGGTTCTTATGATGATTTCCTTGAAAAAATAGGATGGGAAGAGGAAGAGGGAGCAAAACCTAAGAAGAAAAAATCAAAAATTAATCATAAGGTTCGTAAAAAACTTCGTAAGGCTGTAATACAAGAACGAAATGATAAGAGAAAAATTTATACAAAAGAGATAAAACTTTGTGAAGATAAAATTGAAGCATTGGAGTCTGATATTTTAGTGAAAAATGAAGCTCTTACTTTAGCTTCAAACTCTGGTGATAATGATAAAATCATGGAACTTTCTAAAGAAGTTGGTTTAATTCAGCAGGAAATTGATGCATTCTTTGAGCGTTTAGAAGTTGCTACGGAGAAAGATGATGAGATTGTGGCGGAGTATGATTTGAAACTTGAAGAGATTGACGCGTAATATGTCAATAAATGTCGGGGTGAGGACACCCCGACCTACGAATATTAATTCTTTCTAGGGTCTTCTCTCAAGTCATTCCATTGTAGTTTTCCACCACCTAACATATGGAAGTGTAGGTGCATTATCTCTTGACCTCCATCTTCTCCATTGTTTGTGACAAGTCTGTATCCGTTAATATCTAAGCCTACTTTAGTTGCAACTTCATGTAGAAAAGATGTAAGGTCTGCCATCATTTCTGGTGTAATGTCTTGAAAACAGTCTACATGTTTTTTTGGTATAATTAAAATATGTACCGGTGCTTTTGGGTAGAGATCATGAAATGCCAAAAAATTTTCATTCTCATGTACTGTATTGTTTGGAATTTCTCCACTTACTATTTGACAAAATATACACATTATTTTGATTCCTTTAATTATTAAATTTCAGTAATTATATCACAGTAAAAATAGATTAAATCACATTATTAGCTACATTTAGATAAAATCACGGTTATTACGAAATCATATAGAGGTTTTATGAAAGAATTAGAAGAAAAAATTGTTCAGGCAGATTGTCTGGAATCATTGGAAAAAGTGCGAGTTGAACTTTTTGGAAAAAAAGGTGTCTTGGCATCTCAGTTTGCAAAGATGAAAGATGTTCCCGGTCCTGATAAAAAAGCTTTTGCAGAGGGTTTAAATAAAAATAAAGCCACTCTTCAAGCTTCTTTTGACGAGCGTTATGAAGTTTTAAAAGCTCAAGAGATTGAGCGTATACTTAAATCTGAAGCAATTGATGTCTCATTATATGGGTCTGCTGTATCTAAAGGTGCACTGCATCCTGTTATGGAAACTATGGATAAGATTATTGACTATTTTGTAGCATTAAACTTTTCTGTAGAGTCTGGTCCTATGGTAGAGGATGACTTTCATAACTTTGAAGCATTGAATTTACCAAAGTATCACCCTGCAAGGGATATGCAAGATACTTTCTATTTTAAAGATGGTGGATTACTTAGAACACATACTTCACCTGTTCAAATTAGAACAATGCTTGAGACAAAACCACCTATACGTATGATTGCACCAGGTACTGTATTTAGACGTGATTATGATCTTACTCATACACCGATGTTTCATCAGGTAGAGGGATTGGTAGTAGATGAAAAAGGTAAAGTCTCTTTTGCAAACTTGAAATCAATATTGATAGATTTCTTACAATATATGTTTGGAGATGTTGAAGTTCGTTTTAGACCTTCATTTTTCCCATTCACCGAACCATCGGCTGAAGTAGATATATCTTGTATCTTTTGTGAAGGAGAAGGCTGTAGAGTATGTTCACATACTGGTTGGCTAGAAGTACTAGGTTGTGGAATAGTTGATCCAAATGTGTTTAAAGCAGTTGGTTATGAAGATGTAAGTGGATATGCTTTTGGTTTGGGCATAGAGCGTTTTGCAATGTTAATGCATAAGATACCAGACTTAAGAAGTCTGTTTGAGGGAGATATTCGCTTATTGGAGCAGTTTAGATGATAGTAACAAGATCTTGGTTAAATGAATTTATAGACTTAAGTAACGTCACAAATGAAAAACTATATGAGACATTCAACTCTATTGGTTTAGAAGTTGACAGTATAAATAAAATTGATATACCAGCAAAAGTAGTAGTTGGTAAAATTTTATCTTGTGAAAAACATCCAGATGCAGATAAACTAAATGTTTGTCAAATTGATGTTGGATCTTCTACTGTTCAGATTGTATGTGGTGCAGCAAATGTTGTTGATGCTGAGTATGTAGCAGTAGCAACAGTAGGTTCTGTTCTCCCTGGTGACTTTAAAATAAAAGATGCAAAACTTCGTGGTGTAGATAGTGCAGGTATGGTATGTTCATCTACAGAACTTGGTTTACCTGAAATCAATAATGGAATTATGATTCTTGATGATAGTATTGGGGAACTTATACCTGGTAATGAATTAAATACTTATGATAAAGTTGCTGATACTGTAATAGAATTAGAACTAACAGCAAACAGAGGAGATTGTCTTTCTGTTTATGGTGTTGCCAGAGATTTATCTTCAGCTCTTGATCTTAAACTAAAAGTTTTTGACTATAAGCAAGAAGAGAGAATGAAGCTAGGTATTGCTAGAGAAGCTGAAATTTGTTATGAAGGTGAAATGGATGCAGATTTGTATTATAAATTAGCATCATTAGATAATATTAGATCTAACTTCTTAGTACAATTACGATTAGCAATAATAAATGTATCTTTAACATGCAAATTAGAAAAGATATTGGCATATACTACACATACTACAGGTGTGATTTTAAGAGCATATGATAGTAGATATTTTTCGGATGACAATTCTAGAATATCAGTTCAAGTTAAAGCTAAAGAAAAAGGTATAATGGAGATACGTGGAAACGGGGATGTTGTATCTGTAGTTGGTGTATACCAAACTGAAGATACTTTAATTAGTGAATACCCTGTAAAAATGATTATTGAAGCTTCTTATATTAATCCAGATACCTTAGTTGAAGCAGTTTTTCAAAACAAATTAAAAACAGATGACCTTTACTATAAAACTTCAAGAGGTTCAAACCCTGACTTGAAATTTGGACTTCGTTATTTAGCATACATGTTAGAGAGAGATACTGAACTTAACTGTTATGAAGGTACATTGAGTATTGAAGTAGCAAGAAATAATGAAAAGATTTTTGTAGATCATAAAGAGATGTCTGCAATTATTGGTATGCCGATTGATACAAATAAAATTATAACGATTTTGCAAAAATTAGGTTTTGATATTGTTCCAACTGGAAATAATACTATTGCAGTTACTGTTCCTTTATTTAGACATGATATTAAAAATATTCAAGATATATCTGAAGAGATTGTACGTATTATTGGTATTAATAACATTGAAGCTAAGGCATTGCTATTTTCTGAAAAATTAAGACTTAACAGTACAACAGATAGATATAAAGCAAAAAAAGCATTAAAACACCAAGCTGTTGGTGTAGGTTTTTATGAAAATGTATCATACACTTTTTCAGATAGGGTACTTTTAGAAAAATATGATTTTCCTACAGTAAATGAGAGTTTAGATCTTGCAAATCCAATTGCTGAAGAGTTAAACACTTTAAGAAGTACAATTCTTGTTAACCTTCTTTTAGCTGCAAAAAGAAATGTTTCTTATTCTAAAAAATCTATTCCTCTGTTTGAAATTGGTGAAGTGTTTGGAAGCAAGAGAGAACAAAGTACAGTTATGTCATTTGTTTTTTCTGGATATATTGATGTAGAGAGCGTTGTAAATGCCGGGAAACCTGCACTTATTGACTTTGCAACTTTTACGCAAAAATTATCTGCTATTATTGGTTCTTTTGAATTACTTCCATGTACTTATGAAAATGGGCTTATCCACCCTTACCAATCAGCAGATGTAATGATAGATGGTAAAAAATCTGGATTTATTTCTAAATTGCATCCAGTTGTTGCTGAAAGTTTTGGTTTGTCAGAAACTTTTATAGCAGAAATTGATTTTGAAGCACTTATGCCTAAACATATTAATGCAAAGCCTATATCGAAATTTCAAGGTGTATATAAAGATTTATCTGTTGTAATAGATAAATCTTTAAGTTATTATAGTGTAGCGACAGTCTTAAATAGTTTGAATCTTCCTATGTTAAAAGATATATATCCTGTAGATATTTATGTAGATGAAAAACTTGGAGATAAAAAAAGTCTTACAATACGTTTCTTTATACAGTCAATGGAAAGAACACTTGAAGATGGTGATATTGAATCAGTTATGTCAAAAGTTATGAATGCACTTGAGACTGAATGTGAAGCAGAGTTAAGATAGTAAAACTTAAACCTACGGAGTTATATAAATGAAAATAGAGTTAGCATCTAGTTATGGATTTTGTTTTGGTGTGAAGAGAGCTATTCGAATAGCAGAAGAACATAAAGGGTCTAAAACATATGGACCTCTTATTCATAACAAAGATGAAATTAATCGTTTAAAAGAGGGTTTCAATATTGGTTTAGCAGAAAAATTTGAAGATGTTAACCCTGATGACTCTGTAGTTATTCGTACACACGGAATCCCAAAAGATGAATTGGCTCAATTAAAAAATCAAAAAAATGAAATAATTAATGCAACTTGCCCTTATGTTACCACTCCACAAAACATTGTTTCTAAAATGAGTGATGAAGGTTATAGTATAGTTATTTTTGGAGATAAGAATCATCCTGAGATTAAAGGTGTTGTCTCCTATGCAAAAGATTTAAAAAATGCTTTTATTGTAAATGATGAAAAAGAATTAGATGGATTAGCAATATTATCTAAAGTTGCAGTTGTTGCTCAAACTACTAGGAAACCAGAAGATTTTGCTAAAGTTGTAACTGCACTTATCTTAAAGCATAAAGAGGTAAGAGTATTTAATACAATTTGTAATGCTACATTTGAAAACCAAGATGCAGCAGCAGAATTGGCGAAAGATGCAGATGTTATGATAGTCATTGGTGGTAAACACTCTTCAAATACTAAACAGTTACACTCCATTTGTAAAAGTTATTGCGACGATAGCTACTTGATTGAAAATGAAAAAGAGCTTGAGTCTTCATGGTTTGACAATAAAAAACTATGTGGAATTTCAGCAGGTGCATCTACACCTGACTGGATAGTTCAAAATGTCATAGATAAGATACAAGAACTTATAAAGTAAAATAAACATGAATACTCTTACATTAAAACCAATAGATAAAATAGATGGAGAGGTTAATCTTCCTGGTTCAAAAAGCCTTTCAAATAGAGCATTGCTACTTGCTGCTTTTGCAGAGGGAACAACAAAAATAACAAATCTCTTAAAAAGTGATGATACGAAACATATGCTAAATGCATTAAAGCAATTAGGTATAAAATATACACTAAATAGTGATATGACGGAGTGTATTGTTGTTGGAAATGGTGGACCAATAAATAGTGAAAAAACAGAAGAGTTATTTTTAGGTAATGCTGGAACAGCAATGAGACCACTATGTGCTGCTTTATCTTTAGGAAAAGGTTCTTACATTCTAACAGGAGAACCTAGAATGAAAGAGCGACCAATAGGTCATCTTGTAGATGCACTTAGACAGGCTGGTGCAAGCATAACATATATTGAAAATGATGGATATCCTCCTGTTAAAATAGATTCAAATGGTTTAATTGGTGGGGAAGTTAAAATAGATGGTGAAATATCAAGCCAATTTTTAACAGCTCTATTGCTTGCTTCTCCTATGGCAAAAAATGATATGATTATTTCTATAAAAGGTGAACTTGTATCTAAACCATATATTGATATAACATTGCATATAATGAAAAGTTTTGGAGTTGATGTCATAAACGATAATTATGAAAAATTCATAATTAAAGGCAATCAGACATATAAAGCAATAGAGACATTTATGGTTGAAGGTGATGCATCTTCAGCTTCTTATTTTTTGGCAGCTGCTGCTATAAAAGGTGGTTGTGTTAAAGTCACAGGTATAGGAAAAAATTCTGTACAAGGTGATGTTGCTTTTGCTAATGTTCTTGAAAAAATGGGTGCAAAAGTAGAATGGGGAGATGAATATGTTTCTGTTTGTAGAGGTGAATTAAAAGCTATAGATATGGATTTTAATCATATACCTGATGCCGCAATGACTATTGCTACGACTGCACTTTTTGTTAAAGGTACTACAACTTTACGCAATATATATAACTGGAGAGTTAAAGAGACAGATAGATTATTTGCTATGGCTACTGAACTAAGAAAAGTAGGTGCTATTGTAGAAGAGGGTGAAGATTATTTAAAAGTAACAGCACCTGAAAAACTAACTCATGCCAGTATAGATACATATGATGATCATAGAATGGCTATGTGCTTTTCTCTTTTAGCATTAGACCCGGCATCAGTAACCATAAATGAGCCAGAATGTACATCTAAAACTTTTCCTAAATATTTTGATGTGCTGAAAAGTATTTCAAAATATTAATACCATTTATTTCATAAGCATTTTAATAAAATATTTGGGTATAATATCGGAAAATTTGTGTGTACATAAGGATAGGTATGAAGTTCGAAGATATCGAAATAGAAGAAGTAGATTTTGAGGCGATGCTTGAGGAATCGTTTAAGAAATCAGAGTCAAGAAGTGATTTAGTAGCAGGAACAATTGTTAAGATTGATGAAAAAGACGGTTTAGTAGTTGTAGATATTGGTGGTGGTAGAGATGCAAATCTTGATATTGCTGAGATTACAGATGAAGAGGGTAACCTTGCTTTCGCAGTAAATGATACAATTAATGTTGTAACTATGGGTAGAGGTAGAATCTCTCACAAAGCGGCACTTTCAAGAGTAGCACTTAATGAATTTATTGCTGAATATGATGAAGAGCAAGAGTATATCATTGAAGGTGTAGTTACTAAGAAAAATAAAGGCGGATATGTTGTAGAAGTTGATGGTTTAGAATTCTTTATGCCTCGTACACTTTCGTACCTTTCTTCAAAAACTGATCCTATAGGTAAAAAAGTTAAAGCTGTTATCGTTAAAGTAGATAAAGAAAAAGGTTCAGTAGTTGTTTCAAGAAAAGAACTTATTGAGCGTGATAAAGCAAAAACTGATGAACTAGTTGGAGAATTACTTGAAAGTAAAGATCCTGTTATTGGAACAATTAAAAAAATTACATCTTATGGTATGTTTGTAGATGTAGGTGGTATGGACGGACTTGTTCACTATTCACAAATTTCTCACAAAGGTCCTGTTAATCCTTCAAAATATTTTGCAGAGGGTGACGAAGTTAATGTTGTTGCTTTAGAATATGATAAAAAGAAAAGACACCTTTCTCTTTCAATTAAAGATGCAAACCCTGATCCTTGGGCTGATATAGATGCAATCATTGGTGTTGGAGATACTGTAACTGCTACTGTTTCTAACATAGAGCCTTATGGTGTATTTGTTGATCTTGGTGAAGATCTTGAAGCATTCCTTCACGTATCTGAAATCTCTTGGGATAAAAACGTTAAGCACCCTAAAGATTATTTAGAAAATAACACTGACATTAATGTTGAAGTTATTGAAATAGATAAAGAAGCTAGAAGACTTAGAGTAAGTCTTAAAAATCTTCTTCCAAAACCAATGGATGCATTTACAGCTTCAAACAAAGTTGGTGATGTTGTTGATGGTGTTGTTACTTCTATTACTGATTTTGGTGCATTTGTTAAAGTTGGAACTATTGAAGGTTTACTTCATAATCAAGAAATCTCTTGGGATAAAAGTAAAAATGCTAAATCTGAACTAAAAGTTGGAGATGAAGTAAAAGTTAAGATCATTAAAATTGATAGAGATGCTGGTAAAATTTCATTAAGTAAAAAAGCTTTAGAAGATTCACCACTTAAAGCATTTGCACAAAATCATAAAAATGGTTCTATTGTAACTGGTACAGTAAAAGATAAAAAAGACTTTGGTGTATTTATTTCACTTGAAAATAATGTTGATGCACTTATTAGAACAGAAGATCTTCACCCACTTAAAATTGATGAAATTGAAAAAGGTCAAGAGATTAAAGGTGTTATTAGCTTTATTGATGCTGCATCTGACAGAATTAGAGTTTCTGTTAAGAGACTTGAGCGTCAAGAAGAGAGAGAAGCAATGGATCAACTTAACCTTGAGCAAGATGATAGTATGACTCTAGGTGATGCATTTGGTGATTTACTAAAAAAATAGTAAGAAACATAAATTATTCTCATACCTAAAAGTGTAGCTTTACACTTTTAGGTTTTTTTTAAGCGTTAAATCGCGATCTTCAGTACATCTTGTACAAAATTATATTTACATAAAGGTTATAGTATGTCAAAAAAAACAATTGTGGTATGTGATCATATACATCAAAGTGGTTTGGATATTCTTGCAAATGATAGTGAAATAGAGCTAATTAATGCAGCAGATGAACCTAAAGATAAATTAATATCAGAAATAATTCCTCTAGCGGATGTTGCTATTACTCGTTCATCTACAGATGTTGATGAAGCATTTTTGTCTGCAGCTAAAAACGTTACTGCAGTAGTTCGTGCTGGTGTTGGTGTTGACAATGTTGATATACCGGGTTCTTCTAAACAAGGTATTGTTATTATGAATGTACCTACAGCAAACACTATTGCCGCAGTTGAATTAACTATGGCTCACATGTTATCTTGTGTAAGAAAATTCCCTTATGCACACAATAATTTGAAAGTTGATCGTATTTGGAGAAGACAAGACTGGTACGGTACTGAACTTAAAAATAAAAAATTGGGTGTTATTGGTTTTGGAAATATTGGTTCTCGTGTTGCAAAAAGAGCTAAGGCATTTGAAATGAATGTTCTTGCTTTTGATCCATATATTGACCCTATGAAAGCTAGAAATTTAGATGTTGAATATACTAAAAACTTTGATGATATTTTAGCTTGTGATATTATTACTATTCACACACCTAAGACTGAAGAGACAATTGGCATGATCGGATCTGAAGAGATTGCTAAAATGAAAGATGGTGTTATTTTGATTAACTGTGCCAGAGGTGGTCTTTTTGATGAAGATGCTCTTTTAGAAGGTCTTAAGTCAGATAAAATTGCAATGGCAGGTATTGATGTATTTAACAAAGAGCCAGCGACAGAACATCCTTTGCTTGATCTTGACAATGTAACTGTTACACCACACCTTGGTGCGAACACTAAAGAGTCACAACGTAATATTGCTATTCAGGCAGCTGAAAATGCTATTGCAGCAGCAAAAGGTATTTCATTTCCTAACGCACTTAACTTACCAATTAAAGAGAATGAGTTACCTGACTTTGTTAAGCCTTATTTAGAACTTGTTCAAAAAATGGGTCATCTTTCAGCACAAATTACAAACTCGGCTATTAAGTCTATACGTATAACTGCATTTGGTCCTGTAGAAGACTTTATTGACTCTATGGGTACTTATGCAGCGGTTGGTGTTCTTAGAAAATCTTTGTCTGATCAAGTTAATTATGTAAATGCTGAATTTGTAGCAGATGAGCGTGGTATAGAGATAATAAAAGATGTAAAACCAAATGCAAGTGGTTTTACAAATAAAATTGAATTAAAATTGACAACGGCAGATAGTACAATCGTTATTGGTGCGACTGTATTTGATGATAAAGTTCAACGTATTATTGAAATTGATGAGTATATTTTAGATATTGATCCAAAAGGTACAATGATTTTCTTCAGAAATACAGATACTCCAGGTGTTATTGGTGATGTTGGTCATATTATATCTGCAAACGATCTAAACATTGCAGACTTCCGTCTAGGAAGAGATAATAAACAGCAGGCTCTTGCTGTTGTTAGAGTTGATGGTAAAATATCTAAAAAAGTTCTTGATGAACTTTCAGCTCTTGATGCTTGTATAAGCGTGAGCTACGCAACTCTTTAACAGATAAGATAAAGTGTGTCACTTTTTCCTTAATTGAAAAATTAAGGAAAAATCAATAAAAGATCCCCTCAAATAATACTACTCCCTAATTGTAATAAGATATAATATACATATATATCACTATTTTTAGGGAACTATTATGAGAAAGTATTTAAAATTAATTTTGTTACTATCAAGTATCTTTATGCTTACAGCTTGTGTATCTACACAAGAAGTTCAAACCTCTCAATCTTTTCCATATATAAATAATGTTAATAAAGGCAATATGGATATTACTGTATATGCTTTTAAAAATTATACCGATACTCCTCAAGCTGGAGAAAGAGCGGCAAATCTCATGGAAGGACTTCTTAGCGCTAAAGGGTATAAAACTTCAAATAGAGTTGATGAACCACAGACTTCTTTAAACTCACAATTTAATAGTTCTAGAACTCAGTATATACTTATTGGTGGTGTGACAGAGTGGAGATATAAAACTGGTATAGATGGAGAACCGGCTATTAGCTTACAAATGAAATTAATAGATAGATCTAGCAAGAGAGTTTTATGGAGTGCAACAGGTTCAGACAATAATTGGGGTAATGCTTCTATTGGTACTACTGCTCAAGGATTGTTTGAAAAATTACTGCAGTAATAGAGACTTATAATTGTGAAATACTCCTCTCATCTTATAGGTAAGAATTACCTAACATATATTGAAACTATAGGTATCGTACTATTAATGTTAGCTATTGGTTATACAATCAACCCAGAAGATCCATTGTTAATATCTCAAGATATTCTTTTTTTACTTATACCTATATCGATCATAGTACTTTTTTATGGTTTACTAAATGGTCTTGTTTCTATTGCAATTATAACTATTGTAATGTTTGCTTTTTACGGAAAAATTAATCATGATATTTTTTTGAAAGTATTGGTACTTGTATTTGTACTTGGAAAATTTCATGAAATATGGTCGTATGCATTAAAAAAAAGTCAAACTGAAAAAGAGTTACTGCTTTCTAGATTTAATGAATTAGGAACAAGATACTACGCTTTAAAAACTTCTCATGACCAAATGGAGTTAAATTATGTATTGAATCCGACTAGTTTAAGACGAATAATCATGGAATTGATTAAGAGTCATGAAACAGACAAAGGTACATATGATTCGATGATTTCATTAATATCAAGAGTATATAACATTCAAAAAATGTCTGTATGTGTCTTTGAAAATGATGTTTGTAAGTTATGTGTTTCATCATCAGATAAAGATGTTACATTAGCAAAAGAAGATCCTTTAGTTGAGCAGGCAATAGAAACTGGGTCACCAGTATATATATCTCAACATGTTGAAGCAGAAACTCCATATTTAGCGGCAATTCCAATGATGGACAATAATAAACTTGGAGCAATACTTTTAATTGAAGAGATGCCTTTTATCTCTTTTAATGAAGATAATCTAATTTCTATATCATTTATTTTTGATTTCTTTTATGAAAACATCAATAAAGTTTCAATAGTAAAGAAAAGTAAAATAATGCAAGAGTTTGCTTTTGAATTTAGGTTTGAATACATTCGTCTGTATACACTTGAGAAAAAATTCAATATTGACTCATCAATATTAATATTTAAAACAAATTCTAAACTCTCTTCTCATCGTGTTATAGAAACAATTTCATCTTTAAAAAGAGGCTTAGATACATACAGTAACATAGAGCATAATGGAGTTTTTATTACTTTGCTTATGACTCCTTTGTCGATAATATCATCTGCAGAAGTAGTTAAAGAAAAAGTTATTAGTAGTTTAGATGATGAGACAAATGAAACACTTACAAGCTCCATCTTTAATATTTCACAACATGATATTATAAGAGAGTTTATGGGGTTAAAAGATGATAGATAACATTAGCTCTATAGATATAAATATTCTTATTTTATGGCATTTATGTATTGCATCTTCTGTTACATTTTTTGCGATGATAGTTCTAAAAAAACGTTATCCTCAGCAAAAAAGTTTAATATTTTCATTTTTTTTCATTTTTTCACTATCTTTACCTTTATTGGGGTCAGTCTTGTCTCTTTGGCTTATTTATTATTTTTGGCATTATGAGCATTCAGAAGAAAAATTACAATTCAATACTATTAATTTAGATCCTTTTTTCTTTAAATTTCCTCTAGTTAAGCGACAATTTGGAGATGCTGCAGCTTACTCTATATTGAGTACCAACTCAATCCCTTTAGATAAACAATTAAAGATACTGGGTATGCTTTCTAAACATAAAAACAGGTCAAATATCCAAATGGTTAAAAAAATGCTTTCTAGTAAAAATGATGAGCTTAGACTTCTTAGTTTTGCTACAATAAATGAACTAGAAGAGAGTATACATGCTGAAATTCATAAATATAATGAAAAACTAGAAATATTAGACAATAGTGAGTATGAAAAACGTGCTTACATAAATAAAAAACTTGCTTTAGCTTATTGGGAACTTATATATTTTCAATTGGCAGATGAAGCTTTGAAAAAATTTATTTTAAAAAAAGTTGAAGGTTATGCAAGTAGTGCTTTACGTGTATTGAAAAATGATGAATCAATGTATCTGCTTTTAGGTAAAGTTTATTTGGAACGGAAAGATGACAGTATAGCTATAAAATATTTTAATAAATCTATTGAAATAAGTGAAAGTAAAAATTTTTCAAATAGTAAATATATAGTTCCTTATCTTGCTGAAATTAGTTTCAACAATCGCAACTTTAAAGATGTTAAAAAGATGATTTCCGAAGTTGACACATTTCGTCAAAATCAAGTGCTAAAACCAATATATGAGATTTGGTCATGAAAACAATATATTTGAAGAGAGCAGAGTATGTTGATATAATGATTTTGGCAGAGGGCACATACCCTTATGTTAGAGGTGGAGTCTCATCTTGGATACATCAACTCATGACAGAGTTGCCAATGTTTAGTTTTGGCATTTGTTTTATGGGGTCTCGTCCAGATGATTACGATAAGATAAATTACGAATTTCCGCCTAACTTGTTACATCTTGAAGTGCATTATATGTTTAGTGAAGTAAAAGAGTCAATATTCGCATATAAAAATAAAAAAAATCCAGAGATTATTGCAGAAATTAAAAAATTGCATACATGGTTCAAATCGCAAAAAGGTGAAATACCCCAAAAAGTTCGTGATGTCTCTTTTTACTTAAATGAAGCCTCTGAAGAGTACTTTTTACACGACATAGATGTATGGGATTATATGACAAAAAAGTATGAAGAGAATTGTCCTGAAGTTCCATTTGTTGATTACTTTTGGTCTCTTAGAAATATGCACAAACCTATCTGGCTCATAGCTTCTATAGTTAAAAACTTCCCAAAATGCGGATTGTTTCATTCCCCATCAACAGGTTATGCAGGTTTTCTTGGAGCAATGGCATCTAACCATACAGATAAACCATTGTTTATTTCAGAGCATGGTATTTATACAAGAGAAAGAAAGATAGACCTTTTAAATGCTACCTGGATCAACTATAAAAAACCTCTACTTTTGCAAAATTCAAATGATGAAAATTATATAAAACAGATGTGGATTAATTTCTTTTTTAAAATAGCCGATTTTTCTTATAGTAAATCAGAAAAGATATTTTCTCTTTTCCCTCAAGCTAAACAAGTTCAAGCAGATTTTGGAGCAGATGTATCAAAATTAGAAGTTATACCAAATGGAGTAAATGTAGACTTATTATCTGAAGCGTATGAGAATAGAAAAGATGTGATTCCTCATGTGATCACTCTTATTGGACGTGTAGTTGCGATTAAAGATATTAAAACTTTTATCAGAGCAATAAAGCTTGCTGTAGATAAAATTCCAGATGTAGAAGGTTGGATAGTTGGTCCAATGGATGAAGATATCGAGTATGCACAAGAGTGTAAAGATATGGTTATAACATTAGGTTTAGAAAAAAATATAAAATTTCTTGGCTTTCAAAATATAATGGAGATACTTCCACTTACTGGTATACAAACTTTGACATCCATAAGTGAAGGAATGCCTTTGGTTATATTGGAAGGTTTCGCGGCAGGAGTTCCTTGTGTTGCTACAGATGTTGGGAGTTGTAAAAATTTAATAGAAGGTGCATTAGATGAAGAAGATATTGCCATTGGAAAAGCAGGTATTGTAACTGGTATTGCTAATCCTGTGTCGTTAGCAGAAGCATATATCGAACTTTTTAACGATGAAAATTTGTGGAAAGAGATGCAAAATAACGGAAGAGAGCGAGTAGAAAAATATTATAGACAAGAGATGTTTTTAGAAAAATATAAAAACTATTACAACAAGGCTTTGAACTAAATGGCAGGTATAGGATTTCAATTAAGAAAAATTGTAAAAAAAGATAGCTTTTTCTCTTTAGTTAAAATGTATAGCTATTCTGCAATGCTAAGTTCTGGAGCATGGGTTATCTCTGTAATCGCAATACTTCTTGTGGGGATTATAAATATCGCTTTATCTAGCTCAGGAGATGATGTCCTACGTTTGCAAATCATTATTACGTACGCATTTGCTTTGGCAGCTAGTTTAGTTATTACAGGCTTTTTACAACTTCCTTTGACTCGCTATATTGCAGATCTTATCTTTGCTAAGCGTGAGAGCGAAGTTTTTGGAAGTTATATGGGTGTTATGTTTGTAGTTCTTGGTGGCGGTATGGCTATTTTTATACCTGCAGTTTGGGTTTTATTGCCAGAATTAAATTCTGTGCAACATTTTTTAATAACTGCTGTTTTCTTGACTCTTTCGGCTATTTGGATTTCCAATGTTCTTGTTAGTAGTCTTAAGTACTATAAAAGTACGGTATTGTCTTATTTTGTTGTTTATGCTTTTATAGTGGTTGCATCGTATTTTTATGGTACAGATTTGAATAGTTTGTTATTTATCTTTTTTTCAGGTAATGCACTCTTGTTAACAATCATGATTACATTAATTTACAAAAGTTACGACAGCAAAAATTTTATGCATTTTAAGTTTTTTAAACATAAGGGTTTTTACTATACGTTAGCTTTTGCCGGTCTTTTTTACAATATGGGAACTTGGATAGATAAATTTATCTTTTGGTATCATCCTCTTACCGGCTCTCCTGTTATTGGAAAAATTCACTCTTCGGTTGTTTATGATCTACCGATTTTTCTCGCATACCTTTCTCTTTTACCAGGTATGGCAGTTTTTTTCTATAGACTTGAGGCAGATTTTGCTGAGAAATATGACAATTTTTACAATGCAGTACGTGAGGGTGGTACATTGTTTGTAATTAAAACTTACAAAAGTCAAATGATCGCGACAATTAGACTTGCAATAAAAGAAGTTATATGGATGCAATCTATAGTAACTATACTCATATTTCTTGTTGCCCCAGAGATTTTTTCTCTACTTCGTATTCCTCAACTATATTTAGATCTTTTTTATGTCTTAACAATTGGGGCACTGTTACAATTGGGTGTAATGTCTATACTTGCCATATTGTACTATTTGGATAGACGAACAAAAGCAATGTGGTTATCTTTCCTTTTCTTTATTCTCAATGGAACTATGAGTTGGATCTCTATATACCTTGGCCCTAGTTATTTTGGATATGGATATGCACTGTCACTTCTTATAGTATTTATAATTTCTATTTTAGTAATACGACAAACAATGGAAAGGTTAGAATATGAAACATTCATGCATCAGTAAAATAGTATTGATCTTTATACTTTTTATGAGTTTCAGTGTTGCCTCTAGTGAGAAAAAAAGTGCGATGGTCTATTATGGCAATGATATATCTTGGTCCATGGTAGGTGTTCATGATTATATTATTGTGGAACCAGAACATATTGATGAGTATAGTCATGGTTTTAAAACTTATAAAAACAAGCTCTACGCTTATGTTAGTTTAGGTGAAGTACAAGCGTCACAAAATTATGCTAAACGTATAAAATCTTCATGGATAATTGGGAAAAACAAAGCTTGGAAAAGCAGTGTAATGGATCTTTCTAATGCTGACTATAGAGCTTTTATGTTAAATGAAGTAATAGCAGCATTATATAAAAAAGGGTATAGAAACTTTTTCTTTGATACTCTGGACTCTTATCAAATTGTAAAAAAAGATAAAAAAGAACTTCAAAAACAGATAGATGGATTAAGTAATTTAATACTATCAGTACATGAAAAATATCCAAAAAGTAAACTCATACTCAATAGAGGATTTGAAGTATTTGAAAAAGTAGAGAGTGCAGTTGAAGCTGTACTTTTCGAATCGTACTACAATGGTCTTGATGAGAAGTTAAATTACAGTAAGTTTAGCAAAGATGATAGACAGTGGCTAGATGAAAAGTTAAAGTCCATACGAAAAAGTGGGAAAGATATAATTGCACTTGATTATGCTAAAAATCTACAAGGCAGAGGTATAGAAAAACAGCTTAAACGTTTGGAAGATAATGGTTTCATTCCTTACATTTCAAACAAAGATTTAAATGTATATGGAAAGTCATCAAAAGTTGCACAAAAAAGAGAAGTTTTAGTTTTATATGATGGTACAATTGGCTCTATTGAAGATCAAGGAGCACATCTTTATGGTTCATTGCCTTTAGAATATATGGGTTATATTCCTCTACTGAAAGATATAAATACTTTTGATTTTACTCAAAATATTTCGGAAAGATACGCAGGTATTATTCTTTGGCTAGATGGTGAAGGTAGAAATAGAGAAAAATTGTTTAGATGGATTATAAAACAAAGTAAAAAAAAGATATATACACTTATTTTTAGGTCTTTTTCTTTAAAAAAGATAGATAGCTCTCTCTCTCTTTTAGGCATTGGAATTAAAGAGACAAAAGGTACTGTTCATACAAAACGCAGCATAGTAGAACAATCTTCTATGATAGGTTATGAGATGGATGTAAAAGTACAATCACACTCATACTTGCTACATGCGAAAAATGCAGTAGAGAATCTTTTTACATATAATGAAGGTTCTAGCAAATCAACACTTGCGGCCATAATGCCGTGGGGTGGATATGCTGTAGATGAGGTTTCAATGAAGGGAATTGGTGATGACAATATTTGGATTATAAATCCATTTAAACTTTATAAAAAAGCACTTCGTCTGCCTACAATTCCAGTACTTGATCCCACAACAGAAAATGGATTACGATTGTTATTTACACACATAGATGGAGATGCCATTATGAATCGTGTAGAGTTTGATCCAACTAAGTTTAGTGGTGAAGTTATTTATGAAGATATTTTAACAAAATACCAAATTCCACATACAGTATCTATTGTGGGTGCAGAAGTTTTACCAGATGGTAAATACCCTGAACTTTCTGATGAATTAGTTAAAGTTTCAAAAAATATTTATGATTTAAAAAATGTAGAAACTGCAACACATACATTTTCTCACCCATTTAAATGGGGAAGAATAAAAGATGGATTTTTGTCTGACAGATATAGAATGAAAGTGACAAATTATACTTTTTCTTTAGATTATGAAATTGAAGGGCAATTGCAATACATTGAAGACAATCTTAGTTCTGCTAAAACTAAACAAGGAAATTTAGTTTTATGGACAGGTGACTGTTTGCCTCAGGAAAATGTTTTAGCATACACGGCCAAACACAACATTCTTAATATGAATGGAGGAGACACAACAATTACTAACAAAAGTCCTTGGCTTTATAATATTGCTCCTTATGGAATCCGAAAAGGGAATTATTATCAGATATATACTGGTGCTCAAAATGAAAACATTTATACCAATGAATTCCTTGGACCATTTTGGGGGTTTAAAAATGTTATACAAACTTTTAAACTAACTAATAAACCTAAAAGATTTAAACCTATTGATATTTACTATCACTTCTATTCTGGTTCTAAAACAGCATCTCTTAGGGCTTTAAAAATAGTCTTTGATTGGGCCATGAAAGAGAAAACTATGCCTATATATACTTCTGAATTTGTACCTAAAGTTTTGGCATTTTACACTGCATCTTTTTCAAAAACTACAAAAAGCAGTTGGTTATTTAAAGGTATGGGGGAGTTGAGAAATGTTCGTCTTCCTACTTCACTTGGATACCCAGATATAAATAGAAGTCACAATGTACTTGGGTACAAAAAAGAAAAAGAAAAAACTTATGTTTCGTTTGGAATGAAAAATGAAACTTTACTAAAGTTAAATAAAAATGAATCTAATACTACGTATATGATTTCATCAAATGCTTATGTGAATAAAATATCAAACAATACCTATAGCTTAAAAGCTTATGTCCCAATAGAGACAAAATGGCATATAAAAGAAGGATGTGCATTAGAAGCTAAACCCAAAGCAGATACTTTTGTGGTTGAAAATAGTATTGCAATATTGAAATACAGTAAAGAAAAAGAGGTCATACTAAATGTCAAATGCCAATAGACACCCTTATGTTTTCTCTTATCCTGAAATCATAGGTCTGTTCATCACTTTTCTTACTATTTTGTTTCTACTGCATCATGAAAACGATCTTGAAAAGTTAGTACTTAAAGAGAGTAGTAATTATGACTTGACTGCAATATATTTGGAGAATATGTTAAAGCATGATCCTAAAAATGAACAACTTATGTTGGCATTGGCAACCACAGCACAAAAATCTGGTAATATAGATTTGAGTATGAAACTTTTAACTGTACTAAAAAATACTAAAGATAAATCTATATTAGATAAGATGGATAAAATACGATACTATTTGTTGAAAAACCGTATGGAACACCTTTCTAAAAGTGAAAAAATTATTGCCAAAGAAGATATGAATAAGATTTTAACTAATATTTTTAACAAACCATTAAAAAGTATGAGTTTCATTAAAGAGTGGTATGATGAAGCTATGTGGTTAAATGATTTTAGATCGGCATATAGGCTTACTACTCTTGCTTTAAAAAATGAGGAAGATAGTTATTGGTTAAAACAGCATTATTTATTGGCTTTGAAATTGCATTATGATGAAGAGGCAGAAAAAACATTTAAAAAACTTTTAAAATTTGATCTATCCCATAAAGAAGATTGGTTAAAAGAGATATATTACTCTGCTTCAGATAATGAAGAATATAAAGAGGCAGAAGTCATACTTTTAAAGTTGAAAAGTATCTCTCCAACGTGGGAAGGGGAACATGCACAGTTGGCTTTGCGTATGAGAGAGTATGCTAAGGCTTCAAAAATTTACCTATCCTTGTTTAAAAAATCAGAAGATTATGAGGTAAAAAAAGCATTTTTTATAAAAGCAATAAATGCCTTGCAGTATGGGAACTTGTATGATGAAGCTGTTTCTCTTGCAAAACAATATGATAAAACATATATACATGACCCCATGATGAGAGAGTTCTTTTTAAAACTATATTTAAGTGCAAACGATTTGGAAGCAGCGTCTGATTTTTCACAAGAATTACTTAAAGAGGGTATAAAATAATGAAATTCTTCCCTATTTTTCTTATGCTTTTTGTACCTATGCTTATATGTGCAGAGGAGTTAAACAGTGTAGAAGAACAAAATATTACAAAATCAGAAGATGTCAACTTATCTAAAAATGAATTACAGTTGATGTATCAAATTTTTGTATATAAATCAGAGTTAGAATTGGCTTATGATGTGGCAAAAAAAGCATTAAAAAAAGAACCAAATAATATAGAGTGGCATCGTAAACTAGCAGAAGTATCACTTTGGTTGGATCATACGCAAGAGGCTATGAAGCATTATTTAATTGTTTATAACGATAGCCCTACAGAGAAACTTAGAAATTTTTTAATTAAGACAGGTATTAGCTTTTATCAATATGATGAGATTAGATCATTAGTGAAAACTGAAATGCTTCTCTATCCAACAGAAGAGAACATTAAGAAATTCTCATACATATGGCAAGAAGCCGGTTACCCAGATGAAGGTGCTGATATACTTTTTGATCTGTATAAAGAAGATAACAATCAAACTTATGCGTTGGAACAGGCATTTAGCATTTATGAGCAAAGTGGTAATAGAGAAAAAATAGATGAGATCCTTGCATATACGAAAATGAAAAATATTGATTCTTCAGTTGTCATAGAGAAAAGTGCCAATTTTTATTATTCGTCACATGACATTGAAAAATCTTATCAAACTCTGATGAAACTATGGAGTCAAGAGAAATATAATCCAGAGTATTTGAGACAAATTTCAGATCTTGGTTGGTATATTGGTGATTTAAAAAATGCAGTAAAAGCTTCCATAGCACTTGATGAATTGAAAGAGGCAAAACGTCAAGATTATGAACGTATGATGGCAATGGCAAAGGAGTATCCAAACAAAGCAAAATATGCTGCATTGTATGGTTGGAGACATTACCAAAAAACTTATTTCTTCTATACTTATGCTTATTTATCGCTTGAACAAGAAAACCAAAAGACTCTTATAGAACTATTTTATGAGCTTGAAAATAGCGAAGAGTTTTCTCTGTTTAACCAAGATCCTTTTTACTATTTAATTAAGGCACAAGCTTATCAAATTGATGGTAACGTACAAAAGGCAACTCTTGCGTTAAATATGGCTCTAAAGTTAAAACCAAATGATCCAGAAATACTCTCGTCACTTATTTGGCTATATATGGATACTTTGGAAGATAAAGAACTTAAAAAACTTATTGAAACCATAGAAAAAAGACCAGTTTCATACGCTCTATATATTCCTTTGGCATCGGCATATTTTTATCTGAAAGAACCAAATAAATCAAAAAAATATTTATTTGAAGTTTTAAAAAGAGAGCCAAATAATGTTGATATAAAAGTGCTTTATGCTTATATACTTCAAATAGAAAATGAACCACAGGCATTTATGAAACAGATGATGGAAGTTTATAATATTTTAGAAAAGCAGAAAAACAGAAATATTAAACTTCTTAAAGATAAAAATTTTATAGGTCAATATTTGCGTGTAGCAATGTTTGTCATAAATCCAGACTCTTTTGTTGCACTTTTAAAATCTTCAAAGCCATATATGAGTGCAGATAGTTATGCAAATATTGCACTTCTGTGGTCACTTAGAAATAACGCTGAAGAGCAAACTAGAATTTTGATTAGAAGTATGAGTAGGGTGGAGCCATGGGTGCAGATAAATCAAGCACTTCATTACAAGAACAATTATAATCTACAAGCACTTATTTATAAATATACAGTTGGTCTTCCTTTACGTGACCGTGTAGAGGCAGCAAGACAGAGTGGTAATCTATCTTTAGGTTATACATTAGCATTTGATGGAGTAGAAAGAAGTACTCGTGATGAATTATTGTACAAACAATTTAAAGAGTATGCTCAGGAGCGTGCAGATATTGTTAGTTCAGAAATTGGAACTTTAAATAGAGATACACTTCAACAGCACTATGTCTCTTTAAAAAATAGAAATTATCTAGCAAAGGGTTATTGGCTATATAGTAATTTATTGTTTAACTCTAATCATTTAAAGGGGAACGATACATTATCTACAGTACCTAAAGATGAAACCATACTCTCCTTAAGTGTAAAAAGAGAGTTTGACAAAGGTTATTTGATATTTGGAGGTGGATACAGAAAAGCTATGAAAGATTATGCTTTTTATAATGGTGAATTTAACTGGCAGCTTGCTAACCGTATAAATATGAGTATAGAAGGAGGGTACAGAAATATAGCAGATGAGACTGTTTACCTATTATTGGGTGGTATGAAAAATTATGCAAGATTATCTCTCTCTTATACTTTACTTCCTTCTATTGAAATTAATTTAGAGTATGAAAATGTACACTACTATTCGCAAGACAATATCTATTTGGGCAATGGAAATGTGGGTACAATATATATACAAAAAAGATTTAGAGAAGGGTATCCTGATATTTCTGTTCTTGCTTATGTAAATTTTGGTAGGTTTGGTGATGAAAAAGAGAAGTATGGGATAATTGAGAAGCTTTTAGTAAATGATGATACTGATGTTGTTCCAACAAACTACGACAACATTGGTCTTACTTTTAACTACGGCATACAAAATAGAGATATTTTTACAAGAGTATGGCGTCCGTATGCCTCTTTTTCTCCATTTTATGATACAAAAAATGAAAATGCTAGCTACTCTTTGTCTGGAGGTATTGGCGGAGAACTCTACCATCAAGACCATACAAAATTAGGTTTTGAATATGTACGTTCCGTAAATGGTACAAAAGAGAAGTCACTAAAAGTTTACTTCGAGTATAAATTACTATATTAATCAAAATAATTTAATTATTCACAACATAAACTTAAATTATACTTGTTATAATAAGACTACTATTGAATATTGAGCATAACATGTTTTGCTTATGCTATAATAATGTTTAAAACAAGGAGAGTATTTTAATGTATTTTGGACGATATATAATTGTGTTGATAATGGCTTTTCCACTCTTTGCCGGGGTTAGCAATTTGAGACTTAGTACTGCGATTGAAATTTTAAAAAAAGACAACCTAGAACTTAAAATTTCACGTTTTAATGAACAGATGGCTAAGTATGAAGCAGAAGCTACAGAAGCAATGAATTATGGTAAATTGGACTTAACTGTGACAGGTATGCGTTCTAATGATGCAGGAAATGTTTTTGGATTTAAACTGCAGAGTAGGGAAGCTACCTTTGGTGATTTTGGTGCAGAAGAATTTATGAATAATTTTGGTGCTTGTGCCAATAGTGGGAATATGCAGGCATGTCAGGACATGTATAACAAACCACCATCAGAGTTAAATTATCCAAAGGCACGAAATCATTACCAGACAAAAATATCTTATATGTTACCTCTCTACACGGGTGGTAAATTAACAGAATATAAAAACATAACAGAGTCTCTTCATATAATGAGTCAGTATGATTCAAAAAAACTTTTAAATGCAAAAATATACCAAGTAAAAAAAGCATTTTATGATATATCTTTAGTTGATAATTATATCTATAACCTCTCTAAAATTATGAAAAATATTAACAAGTTAGTAAATGTTATACAAAATATGAAAACTGAAGGTTATGCAAAAGATATAGATTTATTAGAAGTTCAAGCAAGAAAAGCAGAAACACTCAGTATGTATAATCAAGCAAAACTAAACAGAGATCTTGCTTACCAATTCTTATCTTTCTTACTTAATCAAAAAGTAACTAGTATTCAAAAAGTAAAAGAGATGGCTAGAATGCCTCGTGTAGATTTACAAAATCTTCTATCTAACAATATAGATATACAAAAAGCACTATTGGGTTTAGAAATATCTAAAATGGCAGTAGAGGTTCAAGAAGGAAGCTTCAGACCTGAAATTGGTGCTTTTGGTGAATATGGTTCTGCTAATAACAATATGTTACATGATTTCTTTGATAAAGACTCTTACACAGTTGGTATTCAAGCAAAATGGAATCTTTTTTCAGGGGGAGCAGATAAGGCAAGACTTGAAAAAGCTAAGGTAAATAGATTGATGGTTGAAGAGCAGGTACGTTTAGCAAAAACTGGAATTGCTTTGAAAGTTAAAAAACTTAGAACAGAAATTTTATCTGCAGATGCAGACATAAGATCTTACCAGCAACAGTTAAACTTCTTTAAGAAAGTTTATGAGAACTATAGAGAAAGATATGCAGAGGGAATGGTATCTATTTCTGATGTTTTAGTTAAACAATCTAAGCAGTTAGAGATTATGTTAAAACTTTTAACAGCAAAAAATAAACGTAACACAAAAATATTTGAATTAGATAGTATATTAAATCGAGGAGATAGAGTATGAAAAAAATAATCGTAGTATTTACAATTGCTTGTATAACAGTTGTTTCAGCTTTAGAGATAGACTTAACAGGCTCAGTAGTATCAGATAATCAAAAAATGATGACAAGCCGTTATATGGGGTACATTAAAAATATGGCTGTAAATGAAGGTGATATTGTTAAAAAGGGACAATTACTTTATGAAATAGACTCAAAAGAGATTGAGTCAGCAGAGAGACAAGTTGATTTGGGAATATCTCAAGCTAGGTTAGCTCTACAGATGAATAAAAATCAATATAACAATATTCTTATAAACCTTGCTAGACATCAAAGACTTTATAAAAAGAAAATGGTTTCAAAGTACGAACTTGAAACACTTGAATTAGCCGCAAAAAATTTGAAAGATATGGTTACAATCTCTCAACAACAAGTAGCACAAGCAGAAGCAAAAAAAGATGAGGTTACAAACCAATACAATTATCTTAAAATTTCTGCACCAAATGATGGTGTTATTGTTGCTAAAAAAATAAATGAGGGTGAAATGGCTATACCAGGTATGCCAGCACTTGTTTTGACTGATTTGAGTAGCTTAAAAATTATTGCTGAAATTGCAGAAGCACAGCTAAAAGATATACATCTAGGTAAAGATGTAGAGATTCAAATTCCTTCACTCAATTTTTCTACTAGAGGAAAAATATCTTCTATAATTCCTAGTTCAAATCCTATGACACATAAGTTTAAAATTAAAATTAAATTTGATTTTAAAGATCGTGAGGTATACCCAGGAATGTATGCCAAAATTATTATTAGGTAATTACAATGGCAAATAAAAAAGAATATCAAGTTAAAGATCATGCAGGAAAATTGGCAAAGGGGTTTTTGCGTAGCCCATTGACTGCAGTATTGGGTGTTTTTTTGCTCCTTATGGGATATTTGGCATTAAATATTATGCCAAGAGAGGAAGATCCTCAGATTGCTATATCTGGTGGTGCTATTGTTATTGTTATGCCTGGTGGATCTCCTAAAGAAATTGAAAATATCATTGTAAATCCCTTAGAGAGAAAACTTCGTGAAATTAAAGGTGTTGAGCATATTTATTCTAAGTCAATGGATAATTATGCTGTAGTAAGTGTTATGTCATATATTGGTGAGAATAGAGAAGATTTCAACCTTAAATTGTATGATAAAGTTATGCAAAACATGGATTTAATGCCTAAGGGTGTTATGAATCCACTTATTAAACCTTTTGATATAGATATAGATATCCCTATTATTTCAGTTGCTTTCTATGCTAAAGATAGTAACACAGTAGATGACGTAAAATTGTTTGAAATAGTTAGAGATTTGCAACAAAAAATAAATGCAGTAGATAATGTTTCAAAAACAACTTTGAAAGGTGCACGTAAAGCACAATATAATATAGAAGTTGATATTGGCAAACTTTCAGCATATCATCTCTCAATGGGCCAAATAATGGAAGCTGTGAAATCTGTTGCAGTTGATGTACCTGACGTAAAAGGAAGAACAAAATCTAATGAACTCATAATCTTTGGTGTTAAAAATGCTATAGAGAGCATAGAAGATGTTGGCTCTGTAATTGTTGCACAATATATGGGTTCACCTATATATCTTCGTGATGTTGCAACTGTAACAAAAGGTTTAGATATACAAAATTTCAAAACAGCAGAAGTTCTTTTTAGAGATAAAAATAGTACATCATTCTCTGAAAATAAAAACCAGATTACACTGACAGTAGCAAAACTTGCAGGTAAAAATGCTGTTGTTGTTTCTGAAGATGTAATTGAGTTACTTAAAGAGCATGAGAGTGAATTTGAAAAAGAGGGTATTGGGTATCTAATTACCAGAAACTATGGTGAACGTGCGAATGAAGCTGTAAATGAATTGATGCATCACCTCATTATTACCATTATAATCATTGCATTTATGCTTGTATTTGCTTTAGGTTGGAGAGAATCCATAATCGTTACATTCTCCGTTCCAGCAATTTTGGCTATTACTATGTTTACCGCTTGGATGACAGGACAAACTATGAATAGGATTACCTTGTTTGCCTTGCTCTTGTCTCTGGGACTTTTGGTTGATGCCGCCATAATTGTTATTGAAAATATTCATAGACATTTACATGCTCATGATGCGAAAGATAAAAATATGGATGAGTTGCTCATTGAAGCTACAGATGAAATTGGTTCACCAACAAATGTGGCAACACTTGCCATAATATTGACTATGGTTCCTATGGCATTTGTAGGTGGTATGATGGGATCATTTATGCAGCCTATACCTTACAATGTACCTGTTGCCCTTATTGCATCACTATTTGTTGCATATATATTTACACCATATTTAAGTTTAAAACTATTGAAAAAAACAGACCACAAAAAACATACAGCAGATAAAGTAAATAAGGTTGGCAATAATGAATAAGTTAGAAGATATTATTTATAATATATTAGATAAAAAATCTAAAAAGAGAATTGTAATTGGACTAACTATATTGGCATTTATCGGTTCACTTATGATGTTCCCTACTCATATGGTATTGGCCAAAATGCTTCCAGGTAAAAGTGATAATACTTTTTCAATTTATGTAGATACTCCTACAGGATCGTCTATTGAACAGACAAAAAATATGACTGAATGTGTTGTTGAACACTTGAAAAAAGAGAAAGAAATTAGAAATATCGAACTTTTTTATGGACAGGGTATACCTTTGGATTATGCAGGTTTGGTTAAAGATTCGGCTATGAAAAATACAGAAAATATTTCTGAAATATCTGTGAATTTAACTGATAAACATAATAGAGATGAGCCATCTTTTTTAATGGTTCAACGTTTGAGACCAATTATTAAAGCGGATTGTTTAGAAAAATTGCCAGGTAGCAATATTAAATTTATTGAACAACCATCTGGTCCTCCTACTTTAGCATCTATTGTTGTTGAGGTACATGGAACTAATTTAGATGCTATAAGAGAAATATCTACTAAGGTAGCACAAATATTGGGAAAAACAGAAGGCTTGGTTGATGTTGATATTATGGCAGATGAAATTTTTTCAAAATATGAACTTATACCAGATAAAGAGAAAATATCAAGATCTGGTCTTAGTGTAGAACAGGTAAATAATATTTTGTATTTAGCTTTTGAAGGTATGACAATTGCTCATAAAAATGCAACTAATACACCAGATCAGATAAATATGTTTTTGATTCTTGCAGAAGATAGCAAGAAATTATCTCAAAGTAGTGGAGTGTCTCTAAAAAATAAATTATCATCATTGAACCTAATGAATAAAAAAGGAATGATGGTTCCTATGAGTGAAATAGTTACTATTCGTAAAATAGATTCAAATCCAATGATTATGCATAAAAATCTTTCAAGAATGGTCAATGTTATAGCTGAAACAGACATGGTTTCTCAACTTTACCCACTTCTTGACGCTAGAGATACTATGCTTGAAGAGTTTGCTGATAAGTATGAAATTACAAAAGAGGGCTTTTCGACATATATGTTTGATCTTCACTTAAAAGATAAAAAAACTGGTGAAAAGTTTTTACTACGTTGGGATGGTGAGATGAAAGTATCGTTAGATACATTTAGAGATTTAGGTGGTGCATTCATATCTGCATTAATACTTATATTTTTACTTCTTGTTATATACTATAAGTCATATGCTATTGCAGGTATTGTATTGTTGGGGTCTTTCTTATCAATTATTGGTGTTATAGTTGGACACTGGGTAGCTAATTTCTTTACATCGGAAACTTTCTTCTTGACTGCGACATCACTCATTGGGTTTATTGCACTTAT
>FPKX01000070.1_pt1 | contig 31488 bp, 35 predicted proteins | sample 1057381 | NCBI WGS metagenome assembly FPKX01 (sample SAMEA4473313, study PRJEB15554) | hydrothermal vent metagenome | biome: marine basaltic hydrothermal vent biome; feature: marine hydrothermal vent; material: water | place: Pacific Ocean | collected 2011-06-14/2011-07-23 | depth 1199 m
CCCAAAGTGTTTACAGAGCAGGGTGTTTATATGTTGGCAACTATACTTAAAAGTAAAATAGCATCCGAAGTTACCGTAAGTATCATACGAACTTTTGCAAAACTTCGAGAATTTTCTAAACATTACAATGCCCTAGCAAAGAAGATCATGGAAGTTGAAAGAAAAAACGATAAACAATACAAAGAGCTATCAAAAGCACTTGAGGAACTCATAAATGAATCAAAAATAGTTGAGAGTAAAACCATCGGCTTTATAAAACCTAAAACGAAGGAGTAGTGATGTCATGTTAAAAACAATAAAAGAGTTACATGAGTCAGATAAGCCTAGAGAGAAGTTAGTAAAGAAAGGAGTTCAGGCTTTAAAAAATGATGAGCTTCTTTCTATTTTGTTGGGTTCTGGTATACAAGGTAAAGATGTGCGTAAACTTTCTCGAGAGATTATTGCATTGATGGATAGTGATTTTGAATCTTTTTCTTTAGAAAAACTTTGTGACATTCATGGAATGGGTTTGGCTAAAGCATCACAAATTATTGCATCTATTGAACTATCTAAACGCTATTTGATACGCAGTAATAAACGAATAACATCTGCAAAAGATGTATATGAAGAGTTGAAATCTTTTTCTACTAAACAGCAAGAGTATTTTCTTTGTATGACACTGGATGGAGCTTCTCACATTATAAATACACGGACAGTATTTATAGGTACACTTAACCAGAGTCTGGTACACCCTAGGGAAGTTTTTTCAGATGCTATTTCCGATAGAGCGGCTGGAATCATTATTGCACATAATCATCCATCGGGAACATTAGAAGCAAGTAGGGCAGATATACGAATAACGGAAAGATTGAATGAAGTGGCAAAACTTGTAGGAATTGAGTTGCTAGATCATGTTATTTTGGTTAAAGATGGGTATTATAGTTTTTCTGATGAAGGATTGTTGTAGATTTGCTTTGTTCGGTATTTTGAACAAAGCATAAAATTTAACTAAGAATTTTTTTAACCATCACATTTATTCTACCACCATCTGCACGGCTTCCAATAGCTGTTTTAGCAGCTCCCATAACTTTACCCATATCTTTCATAGACTCAGCTCCAACAGTAGCAATAATCTCTTTTACAATAGACTCTAACTCTACATCATCCATTGGTTCTGGCAGGTAAGATTTTACTATTTCAATTTCTGCATTCTCTTTTTCTACTAAATCTTCACGTCCTGCATCTGCAAATTGAGTTTTTGCATCTTCTCTCTGTTTTAAATACTTCATCATTACAGACTCTACATCTGCATCTGTTATATCTCTTCTCTCGTCAACTTCTATCTGTTTTAATGCAGCTTGAATATTTCTAAGTGTATCTCTTTTTATAATCTCTTTGGCACGCATTGCAGCTTTAATGTCATTTTTAATAGTATCTCTTAAGCTCATTTTGAAAACTCCCATAAATTTTATGAAAGTATACTATAATTGATATATGATAATTACAATAAAAGATAAAGAGTTTGACACAGCAGATATTACACAGCTTTACCCAGCAGGCATTGTAAAAACAGGACATGAAAATGAAACTACACAAGTAAGTCTTGAATGGTTAGATGTAGAATCAAAAGGTAAAGTAGAAGTTGTTGGTTTTGGGATTTTTGTACATTTGGGAGAAGAAGATAAACACTCTTTTGTATTTGACACTAAAGAAGAGATGGATGAAGAGATAGGACGCATCGCCTCACAAATCAAAAAAGTGTAGGGTGCGTTTCCCAACGCACCAAATAGATAAAAATTATGCCTCGTTAAAATTAAGTGATGCAGAGTTAATGCAGTAACGTTGATATGTAGGTGCCGGTCCATCTGGAAATACATGACCTAAGTGTGAGCCACATGAATTACAGCATACTTCTACACGTCTCATACCCAAAGAGTCATCTACAATCTCTTCAATATCTTCATCTTTTATAGGTTTAAAATAACTTGGCCATCCTGTACCTGAGTCAAACTTTGTATCTGAAGTAAAAAGTGGAGTTTCACAGCATTTACATCTGTATATACCATTTTTTTTAGAATCCCAAAACTCATTTGAAAAAGGTGCTTCTGTTCCATGATTTATACATACATTGTATTCTAGATCTGTTAGTTCATTTTTTAATTTTTCTTTGTCCAATTTTATTTTATATGACATTTAAACCCCTATTTATTTTTAAATATAATAACAAAATTTCTTTGTATTTAAGTTAGTTTATCCTATTATTCGTAAATTAATATTTTATACCACTTCGGAGATTTAATGTCAACTTTCCAATTATTTCTACTTATCATTGCAGCAGCAGTTATGTATATGTTTTTTAAACAACTTTTATCAGGAAAATACCCTAAGCGAGGTGTAGATTTTGAAGCTAAAAAAGAAGATGAACAGATAGGTGGTATTTCTCGCCCAGATAAAACCTTTTCAAGACCAAAAGTTAAACCAACTCGTATGGAACAGCTTATGACTATGGCAGATGAAGCTGTTGAAAAGAAAGATTATGAAGAGGCGAAAAAAGCTTTAGGTGCAGCATTGATCATAGATGATAAAAATGTAGATGTACTGCAAAAAATGGCTTATGTAAGCATGCAATCTAAAGATTATGAAGAGGCAAAAGAGAGTTATGAAAAACTTTTAGCCTTAGATGAGAATGATGATATGGCACATGTGCTTTTAGCAAACACACTACACAAATTGGGTGATGACGAAAATGCTGAAAAACATCATGAGAAGGCTATACTTATAGACCCTGAGTATGCCCCTCATCACTTTAATTATGCAAATACTTTGTATGATCTAGGTAGATTAGATGAAGCTCTAATTGGCTATAAAAAAGCATATGAATTAGACAATACTCTAGAAGATGCTAAAGGAATGATAACAGAAATAGAGAATAAAAATGTCTAGCACTTGTTTTGTAACTCAAGAAGCTACAGATAAGATACTTCTTAATGTTACCAATGTATGCGCAAATTGTTATGCAGACTTAAATCATGGAGATACTATACATTATGATATGCAGAGCTATAGATATCTCTGTGATTGCTGTAAAGAGAAGCTTTGTTCTCAAATGAATGACAATTGTGAAGTTGTCGAAGATGAGTCAGTTTCTCTTTTTTGTTAAAGCACATCTACAATATATTTAATGGTATTTATATAACTTAAACTGTTTAAGTTTTCTCCTTTATATGCTATATCAAAAGCAGTACCATGATCTACAGATGTTCTTAGTATTGGCAAATTCAACGATACATTTATTCCTTCATCAAAGTACAAAGCTTTTAATGGTGTTAAGCCTTGATCGTGGTACATTGCAATGTAGTGAGAATACTTCTTTCTACTGTTAGGGGTAAAAGCAACATCCGGTACTAAAGGACCATCTAAAATTTTGAATTTTGAATTTTCAGCTTTAATTTTATTGTTTATATTTTTAATGGCTTGTGTGATTATATTTTCTTCATCTCCCAGAACTCCACCATCTCCAGCATGAGGGTTTAGACCCAATACTCCAACAGTTCTTGTTGGCTTTGCTGTTTTATAAAAGTCCATAAAAAATCTTGTTAAATCTTTTTCATTTATGCTTGAAGCAACATCTTTTAATGGTATATGTTCTGTAAAAAGGGCAACATACATTTTGTCACAGCCAAGCATCATGATTGCTTCGGCATTAAAAAAATCTCTAAGTGCATCTGTATGACCTTTATAGTCAATACCTGCAAGTTCCCATGCTTTTTTATGAATGGGAAGGGTACAGATTGCATCTACTTTTCTCTCTTTTGCAAGCTCTACAGCTTTCTCAAAAGATTTATACGAGTAAAGTCCACTCTCTTTACTTATTTTTGCAGGGTCAAGTTCAAAATGTGGAGCTATATTTTCAATAGTATTAAAGTTATGAGGAATTGTTAAATTTAGTAAATCTGCCGCTTGAATTAACATGCTTCTATCTATGCAATAAATCGGGTTAACTTTTTTAGAAATGTTTTCATGATTCTCAATGGCAAGTTGAATACCTATGCCATTTAGGTCACCAATTGAAATAGCTACTTTTTTTAAAGACATATGTTCTCCGTATGGTGTTGTGAGGACACAACACATCTTATCTTAGCATTGCTGCTTTTATATCTAAAATAGATTGCTCTAATCCCACATAAATAGAACGTGCAATAATGCTTTGACCAATATTTAACTCTTCGATAGTTTCAATATCTACTATCTCTGATACATTTTGCATATTTAGTCCGTGACCTGCTGCTACTCTTAAGCCACTCTCCTGGGCATCACAAGAGAGATGACGAAGAGTGCACAATTCATCTTTAAGCATCTGTTTTAGTATTTTACGAGATAGTTCAAGCTCAGGAATACTGTGGTGTGTTTTTGCTAAGTTTGAGTAAAGCATGGCATGTATATTTGCATATTTACCCGTGTGAAACTCTATCCACTCAACACCAAGAGCTAGAGATGCTTTTACAGCATTAAGTGTAGGGTCTATAAAAAGAGAAACTTCAATCTCTTCTTTTTGAAGTCTTCTTATTGCTTCTTTTAGTTTTGTCTGTTCGCCCTCAACAGATAATCCACCCTCGGTAGTTACCTCTTCTCTTTTTTCAGGAACAAGTGTAACTCTATGTGGTTTTAAATTGCAAGCAATTTCTATCATATCTGAAGAGATAGCACACTCTAGATTGACAGGAATCATTGAGTGTTCAATAATATTTTTGGCATCACTATCTTGTATATGACGTCTATCTTCTCTTAAGTGAATAGTTATCTGGTCTGCACCGGCACGTTTACAAATGCCTAATGCATCTAATGGGTCTGGGTCAGCTATTTTTCTTGCTTCTCTCAAAACTACTATATGATCTATATTTACACCAAGTAACATTTATATATTCCTTTAATCAATAATGAATGCCTAAGTTAACCATAGGGTTCATTTAGATAAATTATATCCAATTGTTTATTAGGAGATTAGAATGAGAGAGCAAAAAGTACTTTCAGTAAATAAATATGCAGATATAAAACATAACATTGGAAATGGAAAACCAACTATTTTAGCTTTTGGTATGTCTCATTGCTACAGTTGTTTAGCAATGTCAAAAATATTTGCAGAAGTTCTAGATATACATCCTGAGTTTCAAATTTACTCAATTGATTCTCAAAAAGATCGTTTAGTAAGTCGTGATATTTATAAGTTAAAAGAGATGCCAACACAAATATTTTTTGATGCTTCTGGAGAAGAAGTTTTTCGTCATACAGGTGTCTATAAGAAAGCAGTTTTAGAGATTATTTTAAAGAAGTATGGGTTCGTATAGAGTAGAAACCATACCATAACAAACATTATGATAAAATCGAGTTATATTATTTAAAGGCTTATTAAAATGGCAAAAAAGACAATTAAAAAAGCAGTATTGGCTTACTCTGGTGGGCTTGATACAAGTATTATTTTAAAGTGGCTTCAAGATGAATACAACTGTGAAGTTGTAACTTTTACAGCAGATGTAGGGCAGGGTGAAGAGGTTGAGCCTGCACGTAAAAAAGCTTTAGACATGGGTATAAAACCTGAAAATGTTTTTATACTTGACTTGAAAGAAGAGTTTGTTAAAGATTTTGTTTTTCCAATGTTCAGAGCAAATGCAATATATGAAGGTGAGTACCTTTTAGGTACATCAATTGCCCGTCCACTTATATCTAAAAAACAGATAGAAATCGCACATCAAACAGGTGCAGATGCAGTAAGTCATGGAGCAACAGGAAAAGGAAATGATCAAGTACGTTTTGAACTTGGTTATTTATCTCTTGATCCAGACATTGCAGTTATTGCACCATGGAGAGAGTGGGATTTAAATTCACGTACAAAACTTCTTGCATATGCTCAAGAGCATGGTATTGATATAGATGGAAAAGGTCAAGCTAAACCTTACTCTATGGATGCAAACTTGCTTCATATATCTTATGAGGGTGAACATTTAGAAAATCCTTATGCTGAGCCTGAAGAAGATATGTGGTTATGGTCTGTTAGCCCTGAAAATGCACCTGATAAACCAGAATATATCACTATAGACTATAAAAAAGGTGATCCAATTGCCATTAATGGTGAAGATATGACGCCAGCGACCATTCTTGCAACTTTAAATGAATATGGTAATAAACATGGTATTGGGCGTATTGATATAGTTGAGAATCGTATGGTTGGAATGAAAGCACGTGGTTGTTACGAAACTCCGGGTGGAACTATTATGTTGAAAGCACACCGTGCTATTGAGTCTATTACTTTAGATAGAGAAGAAGCACACATGAAAGATGAGCTTATGCCAAAGTATGCAAAACTTATCTACAATGGTTTATGGTGGTCTCCTGAGCGTCGTATGCTTCAAGCTGCAATTGATGCAACACAAGATCAAGTAGAAGGTACCGTTAAGTTGAAACTTTATAAAGGTGCTGTTACAGTTGTTGGGAGAAAGTCTGATGTAACTCTTTACTCTGAAGAGCATTCAACATTTGAAGCAGATGATGTTTACGATCAAAAAGATGCAGAAGGATTCATTCGTCTTAATGCACTTCGTTTTATGATTGAGGGTAAAAAACAGCCAGAGCGTATTAAAACACTTATTGGTTCTTATGATGAGACAGAAGTTTGCCGTATTGAAACAGGATCGGTTACAGTTTGTGAGCGCATTAAGCGTTTCTTTGGATTTGGAAACAAGGGTGAGAATAAATAGGTTTCAATATATGCTTTTGGGGTGCGTTTCCTAACGTACCTTTTTGTTTTGCCTTTCGGCAAATATTTTTATTGTATGCAGGTTTTACGATGCGGTGCGTTGGGAAACGCACCCTACGCAATTTCGTAAAGTTTTGTCAAAGACTTCACATCTGCTTTACGACCTAACCACTCATGATACAACTTGCTCATCTCTTTGGCTCCACCATTTGCTAATATATACTCTTTATACCCTTTTGCTTTTTCTTTGTCAAATCCATTATCTTCATCTATACAAGTAAAGAAAGCATCTGCTGAAAGAACTTCTGCCCATTTATATGAGTAGTACCCTGCAGCGTAACCACCTGCAAATATATGTGCAAAACCGTGTTGAAATTTGTTATATTTCGGTGCTTTGAGTAGAGAAGTTTTTTCTCTAATACCATCTAAAAGAATCTGTACCTCTTCCCCCTGATAAAGCTTTTGGTGAAGCTGAAAGTCAAAGAGTGAAAACTCTACTTGACGTAAAATACCTAAAGCAGCCTGATAATTTTTAGTCTCTTTAATTTTTGCCATAAGCTCATCTGAAATAGCATCTTTTGTCTCATAATGAAAGCCAAAACGTTTCAATATGGCTGACTCATAAGCAAAATTCTCTAAGAACTGCGAAGGAAACTCTACAACATCCCAAGCTACACCGTTAATACCAGATACGGAGCGTTCATTACATTTTCCAAAAAGATGATGAATAGCATGTCCCATTTCATGAAAGAGAGTAACCACATCGTCGTGTCTCAAAAGAGAAGGTGTTGACTCTGTTGCTGGAGAGAAGTTGCAGACAACAAAAGCAGAAGCTAGATGCTTTTTCCCTTCACTGTCAACATAGTGTGTCTCCCAGTCATTCATCCATGCACCACCACGTTTCTCTTTACGTGACTCAAGATCAAAATATATACGACCTGAAAGAATATTGTCTTCAAAAATATCATAAGCTCTCACACACTCATGCCACACTGGAACATCTGCAGCTTTGAAAGTAACAGAAAAGAGTTCTGAAACAATATTTAACATGCCTGAGAGTACTTTTTCTTGTTCAAAATAGGGTTTAGTCATTGCATCATCAAAATTAAATTTCTCTTTTTTTAGTTTTTCTGAATAATAGGCAACGTCATACCCTTGCAGGTCATCAATACCATCTGTTCTGTATGCAAAATCTTTAAGTTCAGATAGTTCATTTTTTGCTTGTTCCAAAGCGGCATCTGCAAGATCATTTAAAAATGTCAATACATCCTCTTGTGTTGAAGCATCTCTAGTTTCTAAAGCATATTCAGCATAGTTGTCATAGCCAAGTATATTGGCTTTCTCTTGTTTAAGTTTCAATATCTGGTCAATAACTTTTGCATTCTCTGGTGCTCTGGTACTGTAAGCTTTGGAAATAGTTTTTCTGTGCTCTCTGTTTGGACCATATGTCATATATGCAAGGTAAGATGGAATTTGTAAAGTAAATTTATAGACTGTTTTACCATCTATCTCTTCTTGTGCGGCATCAATATCTGACTGAGGCATTCCTTCAACATCTTTTTTATCATCAATTATAAGTTCAAAGTTATTTGTTGAATCTAGAAGATTTTGAGAGAAACTGTTAGATAGTTCAGATAACTTTAAAGAGATCTCTTCCATTCTCTTCTTTTTCTCTTTATCTAGTCTTGCACCAGAGAGAACAAAGTCTCTTACTTCGTGTTCTACAACTGTTTTAGCTTCTTCATCGTTAGTTTTGATCTGCTCTATCTTTTTAAACAGTTCTTCATTTTGTGAAACTTCAGAAGAAAATTTAGATAACAAAGGAAGAGACTTTTCGTAAGCTTTTTGTGTCTCATCAGAGTTCATAACTGAGTTAAGATGTGAAAGAGGAGTAAAAAACAGTCCTAACTCTTCATCTAAATCTTGAAGTGGTTTCAAAATTTTAGCATAATCACTAAAAGTGCTTTTACTAATGGTATCTATGACTACTCTTTGTCTGTTAAGCAGATCTTCCAGATCGTTTGGGAATTGTTCTAAATTGTCTATTTTGAATTCTTGAAACATTATTTATATCCATATATGTGATTTTTGAGATTGTATCTACTGTATCATAGATAATACATTAATTGTATTAACAAATTTTAGATAAAATAGTAAATTATAAATCTATACGAGGGTATAAAAATGAAAGTATTATTAATTAAAGATGTAAAAACACTTGGTCTTGCCGGTGAAATTAAAGAAGTTAAAGATGGATATGGTCAAAATTTTCTTATAAATAAAGGTTTAGCAAAATTGGCTACACCTGATGTAATTGCAAATTGGAAAGCGGAACAAGAGAAGAGAGCACAAGATTTAAAAGATGAACTTGAGCGTCTTGAAAAAGAGAAGATCGCTCTTGAAGCAGCAATAATCAGAATTGAAAAACAGACAGCACCTGTTGGTATAAAAGGTTCTGTTGGAAATGCAGATATTTCGGCAGCTATAAAAGAGCAGTTAAATATTGACCTAGACAAAAAACAGATAAATCTTAAAAAAGCACTAAAGTCAACAGGTATTCATGAAGTAGATGCAAAATTAGGACATGCAATACACGCAGCACTTAAAGTTGAAGTTGTAGGTGTTTAGTCATGTTTGACGCAACAACGATACTTGGCTACAAAAAAGATGGTAAAGCAGTCATCGGTGGAGATGGTCAAGTTACATTTGGAGATACAGTTTTAAAAGGTAATGCTACAAAAATTCGTACACTGAATGATGGTAAAGCTTTAGCCGGTTTTGCTGGAAGTACAGCAGACGCCTTTAACCTTTTTGACATGTTTGAAGGTTGTCTATCTGAAAATAAAGGTGATCTTTTTAAGTCTGTCATTGGTTTTTCTAAAATGTGGAGAAAAGATAAACATTTACGCCAACTTGAAGCTATGCTTATAGTTTTAAACAGAGAACATATATTTATACTTTCAGGTACTGGTGATGTTGTAGAGCCTGAAGATGGTAAAATTGCTGCTATTGGTTCAGGTGGAAACTATGCTATATCAGCGGCACGTGCTTTAGATAAACATACAGACTTAGAGCCTAAAGAGTTAGTAAAAGAGTCACTTGGAGTTGCTGGTGATTTATGTATATATACAAACAAAAATATCAAGATATTAGAGTTGTAAATTATTAAGTAAAAAGACAAAAGTAAGGAAATAGATTGGATAATTTAACCCCTAAAGAGATAGTGTCATATCTGGATCAGTATGTAATAGGTCAAAATGATGCAAAAAGAACCATTGCAGTTGCACTCAGAAACCGTTACAGACGTATGCAGCTTAGTGAAGATATGCAGCAAGATGTTACTCCTAAAAATATATTGATGATAGGTAGTACAGGAGTTGGAAAAACTGAAATAGCAAGACGCCTTGCAAAGATGATGAATCTTCCATTTATAAAAGTTGAAGCTAGTAAATATACTGAAGTAGGTTTTGTTGGTAGAGATGTAGAGTCAATGATACGTGATTTAGCAGCTATCTCAATGAGTTTAGTACGTGAATCTGAAAATGAAAAAAATCAAGATAAAATTGAAAATTATATTGAAAACAAGATTATTGAAAAGCTTCTTCCTCCACTTCCTGCTGGTGCAACAGAGCAGAAACAAAATGAGTATGATGCCTCTTTTGCTCGTATGCAAGAGAAATTTGCAAAAGGTGAATTGGATCATCTTAAAATAAAAGTTACCATGCCAAACAATGCTACAATGCCAGAAGAAGGCCTTCCTCCTCAAATGATACAGGTACAAGAGTCTATTGTAAAAGTATTGGGTGGAATGGGTAAAAAAGGGCCAGAGAAAGAAGTAACGGTCAAAGATGCTAAAAAGATTTTGGCTCAAGAAGCTAGTGAAGAGTTGCTTGATGAAGAGCAGTTAAAAGAGTTAGCACTTGAAAAAGTTGAAAAAGGTGGAATAGTATTTTTAGATGAGATAGACAAAGTTGCTGTTGGATCTAACTCACAAAGTAGACAAGACCCAAGTAAAGAGGGTGTTCAAAGAGATTTACTTCCAATTGTTGAAGGCTCAACTGTACATACTAAGCTAGGTATGGTTAAAACCGACCACATACTTTTCATAGCTGCTGGTGCTTTTCATACTTCTAAGCCAAGTGATCTTATGCCTGAACTTCAAGGTCGTTTCCCTTTACGTGTTGAATTGGACTCTTTAGATGAAGAGACTCTCTATAGAATTTTAACAGAACCTAATAATTCTTTGATCAAGCAGTATCAAGCTTTAATGAAAGTTGAAGATGTTAACCTTGAATTTAATGAAGACTCTTTAAGAGCAATAGCCTCTTATTCTCTTTTAGCAAATGAAAAAACAGAAGATATCGGTGCAAGACGTCTTCATACTGTTATGGAAAAAATACTAGAAGAGATAAGTTTTGAAGCAGATGAAAAAGCAGGACAAACTGTAAATATAGATGAAGAACTTGTAAAAGATAAAATTGGAAAAGTTGTAGAAGATGAAGATACAACGAGATATATTTTATAAAATTAGAAATTAGAAATTAGAAAATTGGAGTACTATGTTTAACAATGATATGAAAGAAACTAAAGCTGGATTTGTTGCTGTGGTTGGGAGACCCAATGCGGGGAAAAGTACTTTACTTAACCATGTAGTAGGAGAAAAGCTTGCCATGGTTTCTAAGAAGGCACAGGCTACACGTAAACGAATGAATATTATTGTTATGCATGAAGATTCTCAAATAATTTTTGTGGATACTCCTGGAATACATGAAAAAGAGAGACTTCTAAATCAATTTATGTTGGATGAAGCATTAAAAGCAATGGGTGACAGTGACCTTATAGTATTTTTAGCACCAGTAACTGACAAATTGGCAGAGTATGAGAAGTTTTTAAAATTGGCTCAGGCTAAAGGTGTTAAACATATTGTTGTTTTGACAAAAATTGATCATGTGAAGCAAGGTGATATATTGGCAAAATTAGGTGAATACCAAAAATATCAAAGTGAATTTGAAGCAATAATACCATTCTCTGTAAATAAAAGAGTTGGTAAAAAACAGTTGCTTAGTGAAATAGCTAAGTATTTGCCAGAATCACCTTTTTTATACGATACAGAAATTTTAACAACAGATAATATTCGTGACATATATAAAGAGTTAATACGTGAATCTATTTTTGAGAATCTTTCAGATGAGATACCTTATGAGAGTGATGTAACAATTGAGAAAATATACGAAGAAGATAATATAGATAAAGTATATGCCACAATTGTTGTAGAGAAAGAGACTCAAAAAGGAATTATAGTAGGGCAAAGTGGTGCGGGTATAAAACGTGTTGGAAAATTTGCACGAGAGCAGATGGAATATTTTTCAGGTAAAAAAATATATTTAGATCTACATGTTGCAGTAAAAAAAGGTTGGAGTAAAAATAAAGATAGCCTTGAAGAGTTTGGTTACATAATTTAAAAAAGAGTTTACCTATGCATAAAAGAGCCAATATTAGGCATTATAGATAGAAAATAATAAAAAAAAGTTATATTTTCGTAATTTATTTTGTATGTAAGAAACTTTTAATATTATAACATATATAATTGTTTAACAAACAAGGAAGTTATAATGTTTTTGAAAAAAAAATCGTCAAAGCAGACTGTAAAAAATATTGTTACTCTCAACGCATATACAAACAAGAAATATATATTTAAAAATGATACGTATCAACCTTTAAATAAATTAAGTTATAACACTTCAAACTTTATAGCATCATATATTGCCAATAAAGATTTAATAACTGCTTCAGTTAAATTAAGCCGAAGTATATTGAATGAAGATATAGCAGATATTCTTGAAATAAAAGCATACGAAGAGTTAGGGTTAGATCAGGCTACAAATTATATGATATCACATACTGAGGTACAAGGCTCAGGAGAAGAACGTGAATTTAATCTATTTGTAACTCAACCAGAATCACTAGATGAACTATTTTTACCTGTTAAAGAAGAGACAAAGTATGTTGATCTAATTGTACCTGCACCACTTCTATATAATATACTCTACAAAAAAGAAATTCTTAGTCCAAATGGAACACATGCTTTCATATATTTTACTGAGCAAGATGCCTTTATCGCTTTCTATAAAGATGGTGAATTCTTATATTCTAAATCTCTTGAATATTCTCTAGAACATATATATGATAAATATTGTGAACTAGTTGGTGAAAAAGTAGATGAGAAAGAGTTTTTTACAATTTTTGAGTCAGAAGGCTTAAAAAGTGCCAAGAGTGAGTATCAACAAAACTTCATGAAAATTTTCTCTGAAGTGTTTATTACTATTAATGATATTGTAATTTATGCGAAGAGAGCTTTCCAGTTAGATACGGTAGATCAACTATTTATAGGTAGTGTTAGAGGTCCAATTATAGGTTTAGATGAGTATAGTCAAAATTATCTTGGTTTGCAGTCATCTGATTTAAATTTTAATTATAATATTAAAAATGATGAATGGTATACAGATCAACTTCAGTGTTTACTTTTATTAAACTCTTTTGAGTATATGGAAAATGAAGATGCTGTTGTAAACTTGACAATGTATCCAAGACCACCTTCCTTTACAAATAGAGCATCTGGACAATTTATAATTGCTACCTTCGCAGCTGTATCTTTAGGCTTGGCATATCCTCTTATCTATTTGGTAGGTTCATATGTCAACAACGCTAAAATTTATGCTTTAGATATTGAGAGTAATCAATTGAAAACAGAAGCACAAAAGTATAAAAAAATTATTTCTGCTAAAAGAGAGACTATAAAAGGTTTGAATGATCAAATTGGAAAAGTTTCAAAAGTTTATGCAGGTAAAACAAAAACATTAACTGCAATATATAATAAAAAAGTAAACTATCGTTTGAAGTCAGGTACATTTTATAACATAGCAGATAGTCTAAATAAATTTGATGTTTATGTCGATAGTATGTATACAGATAATGATACGATCTATCTTTCAATAGTAAGTACTGATGATAGAAAGTTTACAGAGGTTATACAATACATTTCTGATACATACTTTTCAGAGCTAAAACAGATAGATATAGAATTGATTAAAAAAGACCCTGTTAGTAAATACTATAAAGGTCTTCTAAAGGTGGTATTGAAATGAAGTATTTAGAAGATAAATTAGAATCGTTAGATGCTTACTTTGCTCCAAAAAAAGAGAGTGAAAAATGGTTGATGATACTTGGTGTTGCCGGTATTATTGCTTATATCGCATACTCATATCTTTTGCCATATACTGAAACTATGTATAAAAAGAGTGAAAGAACTAAAGAGAGTTTGCAAAAAAGTATTAGAGATAATAATCAATACCTAAACTCAATTACTCGTAATGGGGATAGAGAATTTTACATTAAAAAATACGATAAAGATATAGTAAATAAAAATAAAAAGATTGTAGATGTAAATAATAATATTAAGTTTATAGATGCAAACTTGGAAAAACTTTCAGATATGTTATTCAATCAAAAAAGTTGGTCAAAATTTTTAAATTCTATTACTAGTAAAGCTGAAATTCAAAATGTGAATATAGAGTATATTAGCAATAAATACATTAATAGTGAGGGAAGTTTTGGTTATGTTCTTGCAATTGGTATAGGTGCTAAAGGGGAATACAAGAATCTTGTCAAATTTGTTAACGAACTTGAACAAAATAGATTGGTTACTGATATTTACGGTTCAAAGTTCAGATCTGATGCAAACTCAACTAAAGTTATAGCAGATATAAATATTTCAGTATGGGGGATTAATCACTAATGAAAAATATAATATTGATAGTTTCACTTTTAACTGCTTCGCTATATGCTGATCTTAATATAAATCAAATTGAAAATATGATTTTGAAGATACATAAAAAACGTGTTGGCTATGACTTGAATATGTTGGAATCAACAAAAAATCCTTTTGTTGTTCTCGAAGAGGAGAACAATGTAACTACATTTGTTGTAAAAGAAGTAGAAGATGATGTAAAAATATCATTACATGCAATTGTTGCAAAAAAAGCTTACATCAATGATGGATGGAAAGATGTTAATGATACAATTATGGGATATACTTTAAAATATATTGGAAAAAGAGGTGTGGTTCTTAGAAACAGAAATCACATTAAAAAATTATTTCTATCGGACAAGAGAGATAATTTCATTACGGTAGAAGGAAGGTAAGAGATGAAAAACATAAAAAAACTGGGGATAAAGTATATAATAGCTTTTGCTATGATATCAGGTTTAACTACAAATCTTTTTGCAGGTAGCTGTTCTAGTAAATTGTTCTCTGTAACAATAGATAGTAAGTTAACTGTTGGAGATGTTATAGATAATTTAGCAGATACTTGTGGCTTGACAGTAATTGTAAAAGATGATGCTGCAAAAAAGAGAATGAATAAAAAACTCTATTATGTTAAATTGAAAAATTCTACACTAAAAGGTTTTCTAAATATTATTTTAAAAGAGAATGACCTATATTATACACTTCAGGGAAATGTTCTTAAAATTTCATATTTGATTACAAAAACTTTTCGTGTACATTATATTTCAGGACAAAGAATTGGAAAGAGTCAAGCTAATGTAACTATTGCAAATTCAAGCAATACTGCTGGGGGAACTACCGGAGGAACTGGCGGTGGAGACAACACTTCTAAAACTGGTATATCTATTGAGAGTAACAATGAATTCAAGTTTTGGAAAACAGTTGAAAGTGAAGTTCAGCGTATCTTAATTGGTGCGGGCGATGGAAGTACTCATTATGCTAAAACTGGTGAAGGTTGGACAGGACCAGATGGTCAAGTATGGGAATATAATCCTCTAGCACCAATAGTAAACCCTGAAGCTGGTATGATTACTGTAACAGGTACATCTAGACAGATAAATAGAGTTGCGAGATATTTACATACACTAAGTAAACAAATCAAACAGCAGGTATTGATCGATGTACGTATACTTGCAGTTAAATTTGATGACAGTACAACAACAGGTGTTGACTGGTCTCAACTTTATGCATTGCAAAATTTTACGGTAAACTCTTTGGCTATGTCGCAAAAAAATATTGCATCATATACATTTGATGCTGCTCAAGGAATAACAGATGCAACATTTGGAGCAGGGGCACCATCATCGGCTAAAGTTGTAAGTATAACAGGTAATTCAAAAGTATCTGAGGTTATTAAATTTTTAGGTACTCAAGGTGATGTTAAAGCAATCTCTAGTCCAAGAGTTATGACTATGAATAACCAACCAGCACTTATATCTGTTGGTAAAGAAATTTACTATAAAATCAAATCTGCAAGTACAGCAAGTTCTGGTGGAGGAGCAGTTGCTGCGGAAGGTGAAACTGTAGACTCTGTTTTTGCCGGTATATTACTAGATATAACTCCGGAAATAGATTCAAGTGGAATAATTACTTTAAAAATAAATCCATCTATCTCAGATACGGTAGAAAATGTAGAAACTTCAGGTGGTGCGAGAGATATCCCACCTGATTTATTGAGAAGACAAATCGCTTCAGTGGTTAAAATAAAAGATGGTCAACATGCAATTCTTGGTGGTTTAATTATTTCAAAAACAGGTACAAAAATAAATAAAGTGCCTCTTCTTGGTGATTTACCACTTTTAGAGTATGCCTTTAAACATGAAGAGAACATTAAGACTGTTGAAGAGTTAGTTTTTATTATTACTCCACATATTATTAAAAACGATAAGTCTGTATCGCTTAAAGATTTAGGATATTCAAAAGTTAATGAAAAGTAGATATGATGCTGCAAAAAATGTATTTGTCGACAGTATAGATGTCGATGACTACATAGAATTAAATACCTCTTTAACGGCTTATAAACAACTAGAACATAGTATGGATAAGCCTTTAAAGATGATCCTCCTTTTTGGTAAACCAGGAACTGGTAAAAGTATACTTCTCAATAGAGTTAAAGATCAGCTGAAGTATAAAAGAGAGATACACTACTTTGATACTCCTTCAATTGATGAAAAGGAGTTTTTTCACAAACTATTTAAAGTATTGACTAAAAAAGATCTTCCTCCTAATACAGAAGTAAATTTTTCAACTTTAGTTGATTTTTGTAAAAGTTTACGTGGTAAAAGAGAGATTGTTATACTTCTTGATGAAGCGCAAATGTATGGTGCGGAAATGATGGAAAAAATAAGACTTTTATCAGATACTAGATCTGTTAAATTTGTTGTATCGTTGCATAAAACAGAAGATGAAGATTTAATTGCAAAAGAGCATTTTCAATCAAGAATATGGGAAGTTATTGAATTGAAAAATGCAAATATTGATGATCAAAAAACGTATATACATAAAAAACTTTTGAAACAGAACCTTTTCGAAATAGCAAATAGCATAAATGATAAAGATATGATACTTATTCATAAGTTTACAAAAGGAAACTTTAGAGAGTGTAACAAATTGATGTTTACAATATTTGAAATATGTGAATATTATGATAAAAATGAACCAAGTAAAATCAAATATGACAATTTGCCTAAAAAAATAATTGAAATGGCAGCTTTAAAGTTAGGATATATTCATGTATGACATTAAACCTTTAGAAGAAGAGTGGGAAAGATACAACAAAAAGAAAAATAGACCACTGTACATCGTTATAGCAGTTCTTTTACTTATTATAATTGTTGGGGCATTTTTAACATATTCTAAATCATCTATAAGTTCTTTTACTTCTAATAAAAGTTTGTCCTCTTCAGACATTAAGCCTTCTGATGCACTGATAGATAAACCTATAACAAAACTTGAAGTAAATGAAAAAAGAAAAAATAGTGTTGTTTCAAGTGAAAATAATAATCCTATGGATGATTCTGATGTATTTATTGATGTAGACAGTGATGTGAAAAAACATCAAAATATCACTACAACTAAAGTATTGTCTAGAGAAAATGTAGAAGCTCCAAGAGTTAAAAAGAAAATAAATTTCAATATGACCGATGAAAATGATCCTCGTGTACATCAAGAGGTTGCTAAACGTTTTTCAGTATCACCAAATGTAGATGATTCTATGTTTTTAGCAAGAATTTATTTTAAAAATAGAAATTATTCTAAAGCTGCAAAATGGGCATTGGAAACAAATAAATTAGATGATACAATTGAAGAGAGTTGGCTGATTTTTGCTAAATCAAAGTCTAAAATTGGACAAAAAAATGAAGCAATACGTGTTTTGACAGAGTATGTAAAGAAAACAAACTCTCCTGCAGCATATAAATTGTTGGAACAGTTAAAAATATAGATATTACTTAAAATAGGAGATAGTGTTATGGTTAAACTTATTGAAATGATGTTAAAAGAAAATCTTCTTACCAAAGATGCTATATCTAAACTTGTAAAAAGTAGACCTCCCAAAAAAATATCTTTTGCAAATTTAATTGCGGAAGATATGATAGATTTACATTCAGTTGAAATATTTTTAGCTAAAAAAATACGACAAGGTGTAATTGGCTTAAGACACTTAGAGAAGATAGAAGGTATAGATATTGTACCTATTATTGAAGAAGTTTCAAAAGCATTGAATATAGAGTATTTGGATCTAGATAATGTTGAGATAGATATGAGACTCTTTTCACAAATTCCATATAAACAACTTATTAAATTTAATGCAATACCAATTGAAGAGAATGATTTTAACGTTTTAATTGTTTTTGATGACCCTCTAGATATGGAAGCACAAGATGCAATGCAGAGGCTTTTCCCGCGAAAGCCTATTAAAATTGCAATTTCAAAGCCGCAACAGATACATAAATATCTTCAGCGTTTTGAAATTAATGAGAGTGTTAAAGGTTTGGTTGAGGATATTCGCAGAGATTTAAATCAAGATGATTCTTATTCTGAAGAGAGTGATGAATCACCTGCTGTATTGAAACTAATTGATATTGTTTTAAAATCTGCCATCTATATTGGAGCATCAGATATTCATATAGAAGCTTCTGAAAAAAGTTGTATTATACGGGAGCGTGTAGATGGTATGTTACGACAAAGTTTTACTTTTGATAAAGATATTTTTAGCCCTTTGTCATCAAGAATGAAACTATTGTCAAATTTGGATATTGCAGAAAAAAGAAAACCACAAGATGGTAGATTCTCAGCAACTGTATCTAAAAGAGAGTTCGATTTCAGGGTTTCTACACTGCCAACTATATATGGTGAGTCAATTGTTCTTAGGATTCTTGATAAAACAAAAGCTATGATTCGTCTTGAAGATGCTGGTATGAGTAAATTTTGTTTTGATAGATTTTCTGAAGCCATTGCTGTGCCTTATGGGATTGTATTGGTTACTGGTCCAACAGGTTCTGGTAAAACAACAACACTTTATGGCGCATTAAATGCCATTAAAGATGTTAAAGATAAAATTATTACAGTTGAAGATCCTGTAGAGTATCAAATGTCTGGTTTGCAGCAGGTTCAAGTTAGAGCAAATGTAGGATTGTCATTTGCAGCAGCTTTGAAGTCAATACTTAGACAAGATCCAGATAAAATAATGATCGGGGAGATACGGGATCAAGAGACTTTACGTATTGCAATTCAAGCTGCATTGACAGGTCACTTGGTTTTATCTACTCTGCATACCAATGATGCTATCTCAGCAGTAACAAGAATACTTGATATGGGGATAGAAGAGTATTTAGTTTCAGGAGCATTAGTTGCTATTCAAGCACAAAGATTGGTACGTAAAATATGTACACATTGTAAAACAACAACAACACTACCTGATACACTTTTGAAAGATGTAAAAAAGTATTTACCTGAAAACCCAACTTTTTATGTAGGTGAGGGGTGTAAAGAGTGTGGACATAGTGGATATTCAGGAAGAGAGATGATATCTGAAGTATTGACTATATCTGAGACTTTGTCAAGAATGATCGCAAAAAACGCATCTAAAGAAGAGATGACAGTACAGGCAAATAAAGAGGGGTTTATTAATATGTTTGAAGATGGAGTTTCTAAAGCATTAGAGGGAAAGACAACAATTGAAGAAATCTATAGAGTGGCGAGGCTGTAATGAAATATTTTAATGTAACAGTAATGACAAGAGGGGAAAAACGTGTTGAGCTTATAAAAGCAGACAATAGAATTGCTGCTATTAAAATAGCAAAAGATAAATTTTCGTCAAATACTATGATTATAAAAGCAGTTGAGACAAGTGCTCCTGTTGAAGAGACATGGTCAAATTTTTCTAAAGAGATAAAAAAGAGTTTTAAATCAAAAATACCAATTAATGATAAAATATCTACCATCAGACAAATTGCAGTTATGACAGATGCCGGTATTGCCATTAATGATACATTGGAAGATGTAGCTGAAAATACACACAATAAACAGTTAAAAGAGATATATACTAAAATGTGTGCAGATATAAATGCTGGTAATAGTATGGGACATGCAATGGAGCCATATACTGAAGAGTTCGGGCATGTTGCACTTGCCATGACAAATTTGGGGGAGAGAACAGGTAATATCTCTGAATCTTACCATAAACTGGCAGACATACTTGAAACTGTAAGAGATAATACAGCTAAATTTAAAAAGGCAATTAGATCGCCTATGATTACACTTGCTGCAATGGGTATTGCTTTTACTATTTTGATTATGGTAGTTGTGCCTAAGTTTAAAGATATTTTTTCAAAATTTAAAACTGAACTACCTTTACCAACACAAATATTGTTAAAACTAGAATGGGCATTTAGTAACTACGGTCTATATATACTTATAGCAATTGCATTAGGTGTGATGGCATTGAAATATTTTTATAAAAATAATCGTGATTTCAAATTGAAAATGGATAAAATGATGATTCATCCTAAGTTTTATCTTATAAATAAAGCAATTTTCCTTTCAACAATGCATAAATACAATTTGGTTTTTGGAGAACTTGTTAAGTCTGGTATTCCTGTTGCGGAAGCATTGGATACAGCCGTTGGAATGGTTGATAATTTGGCTATTAAAGAGCAGCTTCTTTCAGTAAATGCAAATATTGGACGTGGTATGTCATTGGCTGAATCATTTGAGATTACAGGCTTGTATGAGAATATGCTTTTACAAATGATAAAAGCAGGGGAGTCTGGTGGTCAGTTAGATGCAATGTTAGACAAAGTTACACAATACTACGATATGCAGTTTCAAGACTTAATTGACAATCTATCTTCATATATAGAACCAATTATGATGTTCTTTATTGCAGGACTTGTACTTCTTATGGCACTTGGTATATTTATGCCTATGTGGGATTTAGGAAAAGCAGTTAAAGGTTAAGTTACTTGACACAGTATAAAATCTGTGTCAAAATTTCTAATTTCTAATTTCTAATTTCTAATTTCTAATTTCTAGAGTCTGTGGTGTCTAATAGCTTTTTCCAAATCTTCTGGTGTATCTATGCCAAAACTCTCTGTTTCAACTTTTATCATAGCGACCTCATAGCCATAATATTGAGCTCTTAACTGTTCTAGCTTTTCTATGTTTTCAAGTGGAGCAGGGCTAAGCTTACAAAACTTTTCTAAAGATTTTACCGTAAAACCATAAATCCCTAAGTGACCTTTATAGTTGTCAAAATGGTGATCTCTTGGGTAAGGTATTTTAGCTCTTGAAAAATATAAGGCAATATCTGACTCATCTGTAACAACTTTTACAATATTCGGATCATCTGCTTCTGGGTTTGAAATGAGTTTGTAACATGAATTCATCATGATATGTTCATTATTCATATTTCTTTTTGTTAAGTCATAAATTGCTTGAACTACTTCTGTCTCTATAAAAGGCTCATCTCCTTGGACATTGATAATAATTTCATCATCAGGTAAACCTAGTTTTTGTGCGGCTTCAAATATACGATCTGTTCCACTTTGATGTTCTGTAGAAGTTATGACAGCTTCTATATTGTGTTTTTTTGCTATATCAATAACTTCTTGTGAATCTGTTGCAATGACAACTTTATCTATGTTTTGAACTGTTATTGCAGTACGGATAACCATAGGAATACCACCTATATCTGCCAATACTTTATTTGGAAAACGACTTGAACCTATACGTGCAGGAATAATTATCATAAAAAACCTTTTTAACTTAATATATATGAGTATCTTGGCTATGATTTTACACTGACTATGCTAAAATAAGAGCTATAAATAAAAATAAATACCTAGGCTTTAATAATGACAAACCAAGCACTTCTTCTTCTTAATATGGGTGGACCAAACAATATAGAAGAGGTTGAGTTGTTTTTACGTAATATGTTTGCAGATAAAAACATATTAAATATGAATCCTTATATGCGTAAATTTATTGCTAATATCATTATCTCTAAACGTCTTGAAGATGTAAAAAATAATTATGGCTTACTAGGAGGAAAATCTCCACTTCCAGAACTCACACAAGTTCTTATAGATAAATTGAAAAAAGAGATAGATATGCCTATTTATGCTGCAATGAGGTATGTTCCTCCTTTTGCACTTACTGCACTTGAAAAATGTAAAGAAGATGGTATAGATGAGCTAATTTTATTTCCAATGTATCCACAATACTCTACTACTACTACATTGTCATCTCTTGAAGATATACAGATACGTTGCGAAGAGATAAATTACAATCCAAAAATCAGATTGATTGATCCATATTATGATGACATAGATTACATAGAAGCATCATGTGAAAAAATAGTTGAAGCAACTAAAGATGTAGATAGAGAAGATTATGACTTACTTCTCTCTGCTCATGGCTTACCTCTTAGTATCATAAAAGCAGGAGATGTATATCAAAATCAAGTTGAAGGTAATGTTTCGGCTATAAAAACTTACTTAAAATTAAAAGGTATTGAATTTAACAATATAAAACTTGTGTATCAATCTAAAGTTGGCTCATCTTCCTGGCTTGAGCCAAACCTTATTGACGTACTTCGTAATCCAACACATAGAAAAGTAGTTATTTACCCTCTGGCGTTTACTATTGACAACTCTGAGACAGTGTTTGAACTTGATATTGAGCATAGAGAAGTAGCCGATAAATTAAAATATGATGACTACATTGTTGCTAAATGTATGAATGACAGTGATAAGTTTATAAATTTAATTGTAGATAGAGTTAATGCCTGTTCAGTATAGTAAATTGTATATATTTTCATTTTGGACAGCTCTCTTATGCTCATATATTTTAGCTCTACTTCCACAAGATGTAGCGCCCACAATTGCTGAGCTATCAGATAAATCACTACACTTTTTAGCTTTTGGAGTTTTAACTCTACTTTTGAATTTTGCGTATAAAATCAAGTGGTGGAACTCTGCACTATATTTGTTATTTTATGGTGTTTTTATAGAATTTTCACAATATTTCACACCAAATAGATGTGTGGAATTTTTAGATATTGTAGCAGATAGTATAGGTATTGTTATTGGGCTTATAATATACTATCTATATAAAAAACTGGAGGCAATTAATGCAAACAGTTGAGAAAAAATTTGAAGCTTTAACTGAAGTAAAACGTTCAAAGTTTTTAACTATGCTAATTCCTATATCTGAGTTTGATGGTTTACAGGAGAAGTTAAAAAAAGAACATCCAAAAGCTAACCATGTTGTCTATGCACTTCGTTACATAAATGAGTTTAATCAAATTGTAGAGAATTTTTCAGATGATGGAGAGCCTAAAGGCTGTGCAGGAGTTCCTTCATTAAATGTTCTTAGAGGTGAAGAACTAGTAAATTGTGCAGTTTTAATTGTGCGTTATTTTGGTGGTATTAAACTAGGAACTGGTGGTATGGCTAGAGCTTATGCTTTGGCAGTTAAAGATGTATTGCTTGAAGCAAAACTTGTAAATTATGTAAAAGAGATTTCATACGAATTTAACACGTCATATTCAGATGTAGATAAAACATTATATAAGTTAAAAACTTTAGAAATAACACAATATGAACGTGATTTTGGCATTGATGGTGTTGATTGGAAGATTTTAGCTAGCCAAGAGAAAATAGAAAAATTAAAAGAGTTGTAGGTCGGAGTGTCCCCACTCCGACATTTGTCGAGCTGAGGATAGCCTGACCTACGAGGGTGCGTAAAAGATACTATATATATTTTATAAAGCTTCTTCATCCTCTTCACCTGTACGTATACGAACAGTATGTGATATGTCAGATACGAAGATCTTTCCGTCTCCAATTTTCCCAGTTTTTGCAGCAACTTGAATAGCTTCAATTGCTTTATCTGCATATTCTTGAGAACTTACTACAATTTCAATTTTAACTTTTGGTATGAATTCAACAACATATTCAGCACCTCTATAGAGCTCAGAATGCCCTTGTTGTCTACCATAACCTTTTACTTCAGAGATAGTCATTCCCTCTATGCCAACTTCTACTAATGCTTCTTTTACATCATCTAATTTAAATGGTTTAATTACTGCTTCTATTTTTTTCATATTTTTTTCCTTTTTTATTTATTATATACTTCGTTTAAATTCAGGGTATGCTTCAATACCACACTCTGTAGCATCAATTCCCTCTTGCTGTTCTTCTTCACCTGCACGTAAACTAAAGAATTTGTTTATGAGATAAATTGTGGCATAAGAGATAGGAAAAACAATAGCTCCTACAACAACAATAGCTTTTAACTGTGTCAAAATACTAACTTCAGAGACAAAAATACCAACTGCAAGTGTACCCCAAATACCATTAATTAAGTGAACAGATAAAGCACCCACAGGGTCATCCATTTTCAGTTTATCAAATATTGGTACAAAGAGAACAACTAGCGCTCCACCAATTGCACCTATAAGAAGTGGAGTATGAATATCATATAATTCTGGTCCTGCAGTAACAGCTACCAAACCACCTAAAGCACCATTGAGTATCATTGTAACATCGAACTTTTTGTATCGATAATAAGTAAGTAACCAACCTACTACTGAACCAGCCAAACCAGCTGTATTTGTATTCATGATAGTAAGTGCAACTGCATCAGCATTCTCTTTTCCTGAAATTGCTCCTACCGATCCACCATTAAAACCAAACCAACCAATCCATAAAAGAAAAGCTCCTAAAGTTACAAGAGGTATGTTAGATGCAGGTATAACTTGTATAGCCCCATTTTTCTTAAATCTTCCACGTCTAGGGCCCATTATAAGTATTGCAGCGAGTAATGCCCAGCCACCTGTAGAGTGTATAACAGTTGAACCTGCTAAATCAGATAATCCTGAAATATCTAAAAAAGTTCCATCTAAGAAGTTTGCACCCCAAGTTATATTTACAATGGTAGGGTAGATGAATGCTCCTACTGCCACAGTAAATAGTGCCAATGGTAAGATACGTGAACGTTCAGAAACACCACCTGACATGATGTTAACAACTTTTCCAACAAAAGCCATTTGAAACATGAAAAAAGCGTATTTACTCATACCATCTTGATGATCCCAAGAACCAAATGCATACTCATACCCAATAAGCATAAAAGATAGAGATGCCACAGCGTATATCATAACATTTACTGTTAGTACTGAAGTAACATTTTTTGTTCTAACTAAACCAGCTTCTAACATTGCAAATCCAGGCACCATTAAGATTATAAGTGTCATGGAAAAGATAGCGAAAAAAGTATCTATGACGTAATTTACTTCCATATAAATATCCTTTTGTTTGAATATTCTATTTTATCATTTTTATTTTGGAGTTTTTCTTCTTTTGTGGTGTAAAATTAAGCATAGTATATTTTAATTTGTAGATATGTTTGGAGATGGTGATTAAAAAATAATCACCATGAGATATTTCTATAGAGCTTCTTCGTCTACTTCGTCAGTTCTAATTCTAATTACAGAATCAATTTGACTAACAAATATTTTACCGTCACCGATTTTACCTGTTTTAGCAGCAGTGTTTATTGCTTTTATTGCAATATCAGCATATTCTTGATTACTTACTACAATCTCAATTTTAATTTTAGGAATGAATTCTACAACATATTCAGCACCTCTGTAAAGCTCTGAATGCCCTTGTTGTCTACCATAACCTTTTACTTCAGAAACTGTCATACCTTCGATTCCTGCTTCTACCAATGCATCTTTTACATCTTCAAGTTTAAACGGCTTGATGATTGCTTCAATTTTTTTCATGTTATTTCCTTTATATTACTCTCGGTCCCATCTTTTGTGTGGGAATATTTATGAGAGTTTGAATTATTGTTATACTTTGTTTTCTATTACACGTTAATAGATATTTAGCAGTGGAAAGGATGAACAATTAAATGTTCATACCTCTTTCACCATGTACAGACTCGTCAAGACCCATCTCTTCAGTCTCTGCATCTACTCTAGCACCACCTGTTAACGCAGATGCTACATAATAAACAACAACTGTTCCAACCAATGTCCAAAGACCAACAACTACTACTGATTCAACTTGAACCATGAACTGTCCCATTCTGTCACCACTCTCTTTAAGTGGACCGTCCCATAGAAGCTCTTTGTCATTAAGTGCAAGTACACCTGTCATCAATGCACCCCATAAACCAGCAAGGAAGTGGATACCAAAGGCATCTAGAGAGTCATCATATCCGAACATCTTTTTAAGTTTAACAACACCGAAGAATCCAATAGCTGCACCACCGATACCGATGATAAATGCACCACCAACAGATACGAAACCTGCAGCAGGTGTAATGGCAACAAGACCAGCAACAATACCCGATGCAATTCCAAGAAGTGTTGGTTTCTTATATACAACCCATTCGATGAGTAACCATGTAAGACCAGCAGCTGCAGTGGCAATAGTTGTAGTTAACAATGCAACACCGGCAATAGCATTTGCACCAAATGCCGAACCAGCATTAAATCCGTACCAACCAAACCATAGAAGTGAAGCACCTACAGCAGTTAAAATGATTGAGAAAGGTTTCATTGCAGTTTTGTTAAAACCTGCTCTTTTTCCTACTAAGATTGCAAGTACAAGACCAGCTAAACCACCGTTCATATGTACAACTGTACCACCGGCAAAGTCAAGTGCACCAGCATCAAAAAGAAGAGCACCATCTCCACCCCATACCATGTGAGTAATAGGAGCATAAACAACAAGACCCCATAGAGCTACAATAACCATCCATGTAGAGAATTTCATACGACCTATAACTGAACCAGAAGCAATAGCTACTGTAATAGCAGCAAATGTTCCCTGGAATGCAATAAATACGAATGTTGGGTAAGAACCGCTAAGGTCTGTCCATTTAACACCATTCAAGAATACGTTTCCAAATCCACCTATGAAAGATTGTACACCAGCAGCTTCAGAAGTTCCAAATGCCAATGAATATCCAGCAACTATCCATACAACAAAGGCAAGCACAAATGCTCCCATAACCATGGCATATGTGTTCAATGCATTTTTAGATCTAGTCATCCCAGCGTAAAATAGTGCAAGACCTGCTGGTGTCATTAGTAGTACGAGTGCTGTGGATATCATCATCCATGCTGTATCACCCGAATCGAGTTTATCTTCTGCAAATGCAGCGATTGGCAATAGTGTTGCCAGTAGAGCTAAAAGTTTTAACTTCATGCTTTATTCCTTTTATTAGTAATTTATATGGAAGTATAATAACATGAGTGAAGTTACTTTCTCTTATATTGGTGATTAATTTTTAATCAATCAATAATATTTTAATTAATCAGAGGAATTTCAAATTTTATTGATAACTCTTTTAGCATATGATTAATTTGAGAGTTCATGGCTAAATTTTTTATCTCCTCATCAGCATCGCTATATCTCCCGTTTGCTTCTATAGACAATTGAACTATAGGTTTTTTCTCACCAGCTATAATAACATGCTCACCAGTTTGCAGTTTTAGTGTAATATTGATGGAGTCAGAAGATCTGAAAGAATCTAATGTTTTTCTAAGCAATTTTGAAAAATTATTCTGGTCTATCTTGAAAGATGGAATGTCATGATCTGTCAAGAGAGTAAGTTTGTTGGAATTTTTTGTTCTAAATAGTGCAATATTAGCTTCAAGTAAAAGGTTTATATCTGTATTTACCAATTTGTTTTTATCTATAGCTACGGTCGATCGTATTCTTGGTGCATTGTAAAATCGTATTGAAATTTGGTCTTCATTTTCATAGCCAACGGTAATAGCATAGAATGAAAAAGAGTCATAGTTAAGTGAAAGAGTAGTTGTTTTATATCCAAAATCTTGCGGAGCATATGCTAATGTAAGATCGTAAAGTTCCTTTTTTGAAACATATCCAAAGAGTATTTCAGCTGCTGTATTTAAATAAATGATTTTTCCTGCCACTGAAAATAAAATAAAAGGACTATTGTCCCAATCTATAAAACTTTGAAAATTAATTGATTCCGTGTTCATGTAGCTTCTTTCTTAATGTATTTCTATTAATTCCAAGTACCTGTGCTAATTTAAGTTGAGAGCCAAACTTTTTTAAACCTGCAATTATAAGTGGCTTTTCATACAACTCTATATGCTCTTTATAGCCATTAATACCATTTAGATTATTTAAAATATAGTTATGCACAGCTAACTGTATATCCTCTTTTTTCATAGATTGTGTCATTATGAACTTGTATATGCCTTTTTTCATACTTTTTGAATTTTGTGTTAAATCAATTGGCATATCAAAAGAGGAAAAATCTTCATCTTCAAGCATTAAATTCTCTTTTACTTCGTTGATGTATATCTCTTTTAAATGTTCTACATCTTCCATTCGTTCTCTAAGTGGTGGCATTGTATAAATGAAAGCAAAAAGATTATCTATAGTGTTTTGATTTGCAACATAATTGGCAGTTGCTATTATTCGTTTATTTTCCAAGTTTAAAGATTCTTGATTGCTCAATTTCTCAAAGTCTGTAATAATTAGCTCATCATACTCTCTTAATGCCTCTTCTACAGCTTCCTGATCTTCACCAGAGACTATGTGTGTAGTTGGGAATATGCTTCTAGCCAACAATTTTTTTCCAATATTCGCTTCACCAATGATTATAGATGAGACTATAAGGGTTTTTGTAAGGTTTAAACCTTTAACTATGTTCTGCACATGTTCTGAATTGGTTAAAAATTGTGTCATATTTCTACTTTATATATTTAAAAGGTTCAATTATATGATTAAAAAATAATCACTTATTGCATTGAGATATTATAACAAATCTATGTTAAACTTGTAAGAAATAAATGAGGTAAACATTATTAAAAATTTGTTTAAAGAATTTTGTGAAGAGAATCCATATTTGACCATTGAACAATCTGTAGAGTATTTTTCAATTTTAGGTGGGGCAGAGCAGAGTGTTGAGTTAGATTTTTTTGATGATCTCTTTTCTATGATTGAGGCAAACTTCGTTCAAAACTTTTACAAATACCAAAGTATGGTATCTCCCTCATACATCATAGAGTCTCCATATCGTGAACTATTAATGGCAGTCGCTCGTGGTGATGGAAAGATATATTCCATATTTAGAAAAGCAAGACTATCTCAAAGTGTAGGGGAGACCTTAGTTAAAGAGCTCATATCTTTAGGTGTTTTATATATTGAAAAGAGTAGAGAGTCTCCTCTTAAAGTTCATCCTAAACATAAAGTAAAAAAAGAGTTACGCTCTTATCGTATTCAAGATAAATTACGTTTTGTTAAACCTTTTCACCGTTTTTGGTTTGGTTTTGTGACCTATTATAGTAAAGATCTAGCTAAGGGAGATGGAGAAAATTTTTTAGATAATTTTCACAAACATTATGAGCGTTTACGTTCCCTTATCTATGAACAATTGTGTAATGAGATGCTCATAAAATATTTTGAAAGCGACTCTCCACTTCTAAGTTCTGGTTCTTATTGGAATCAACATAGCGAATTTGATATTTTAGCTATAACAAGCGATAAACGTATTATTCTAGGTGAGTGTAAATATAAAGATAGAAAAATTTGTAAAAATGAGTTAAATAAATTAAAAGAAAAAGCTCTGCAATCAGGAATAGCAGTAGATATATATGTACTCTTTTCAAAAAATGGTTTTTCAAAAGAGTTAGAAAATTTAAAAGATAAAGATTTACTGCTTTTTGATTTGCATGATCTAAATATCTTATTGGATTAATGCTAAGGTCTATAAACCCTAACATTTTTAGCATCTTCTGCATCACGTAAATATTGTGCATGTAGTTGTGACATGACTCCTTTTTCGCAGTAGAGCAGGTACTCTTTGTTTTTTGGAAGCTTTTTAAATTCTGTTTTTAACTTGTGAAATGGTATTTTAATGCTTTTACATGATGTCTCAATGCAATCATCTTCTGCACGTATATCTATGACAACATAACTTTCATTTAACTCAGATACTACTTCAATAGCTGCTGCATTTGTAACATCATCAACAATCTCATCTACATAAATAGTTTTTGCATTTTCAACTGCTTTGTCTAAGACTTCATAGTTAAATTTTTTGGACTCTCTCTCCATACGTTTAAACGAACCATGAATAATTGGGTTTTTAGATATAACTCCACAGTACTCTGGCATGTTTTCAGCGAAACTTTTTGTTCCTATCTCGCTAGCTATGTTCATGATCTCTGGCTTGTTCATTGTTGCCAGTGGTCTGAGTATGAGTTTGTTTGTAACTTGGTCAATGAGTGCTAAGTTTCTAAGTGTTTGGCTTGAAACTTGTGCAACTGATTCACCTGTTAATAGTGCATCTATCTCTAAATCATCAGCTATTTTTTCTGAAGCTAAAAGCATTAAACGTTTGAGTGTTACACCCATGTATGTTTCATGTGTTGAGTTAAATATCTCTTCAACTACATCATCAAAAGGGACAGATGTAAATTTTACTCTATGAGATGCACCAAATTTTGACCAGAGGTAAAGTGCAACTTGTTTAACACCGATTTCATGAGCAATACCACCTAGATTGAAAAATATAAAGTGAGTTTTTATGCCTCGCTTCATTGTCATATAAGAGGCAATGGTTGAGTCAAACCCACCAGACATTAAAGATAGTATGTCTCCCTGAGTACCTAAAGGAAAACCAGCAAGTCCTGTATGTTTAGTTGTAATAATATTTAACTGATCATTTATAAGTTCAAGTCGTATGGTAACCTCTGGATTGTGAAGGTCAACACCTTTAGCCATAGAGTGTGCAAGCATGTACCCACCAACGGTTTGTTCAATTTTTGTAGAGTTATACTCATGTTTACCTGCACGTTTAACACGTACTACAAATGTTTTATCATTTATCTCATGAGTCATAACTTCTGAAACTTTTGTTTTTATTTTCTCTAGCGAGTCCATATTGTCAAACTGAAGAGCTTCCAAAACTTGCTCAATACCTGGAGTGTCAAGTAAAGTTTGTCTCACTTCATCTACAACTTCCACAGGAGTTACAACTTCTATTTTGTCTGAAAATTTCTTTACATTTATATCTTCACTAAATCTTCCCAATAGTTTTACAAGGTTGTTATAAAGTTGTCCAACCATCTGTCTCTTAGCCGATGACCCCTTAACCATAATCTCTGGAAAAAGTTTAAGTATGAATTTTTGTGTTTTTGCTGTAGTGTTTTTCACGGTTTAATGCCTTATTGTATGTTGCTATGATGAAGACTAATTAATGTCTTCATCTTTTTTCATACCACCTATAAACTCCAAGAAGAATGCCAAGAATACAGAAAGCATAAGTCCAGTTATGAATGCTACAACAACTATGAGTTTTTTCTTGGGCTTTATAGCTGTATCTCCAACACTAATGTCGTTTACGAGTT
>FPKX01000033.1_pt1 | contig 31482 bp, 27 predicted proteins | sample 1057381 | NCBI WGS metagenome assembly FPKX01 (sample SAMEA4473313, study PRJEB15554) | hydrothermal vent metagenome | biome: marine basaltic hydrothermal vent biome; feature: marine hydrothermal vent; material: water | place: Pacific Ocean | collected 2011-06-14/2011-07-23 | depth 1199 m
CCCAGTGAAGCCAATTTATCTGTTACTCTGTAATCATCTGAACATACTACACAGCAGGAGAACAAGACACCTGTTTCTTGTACTGTTTTAACCATATTCTGAAGTTCTTCATTTTCAGCCAAGAGTTTGGCTGAGGGTCCCCAGACCATAATGTGTGCTTCATCCCAGTAGTTGCGTGGAAGCATGACCGATCCGTAAAGCAGTATCAGTTTTTTGGCCACTTCAACCTCTCCGGAGCTCCAGACGATGAGTAGTTTATTTTTCATAAGTTTTCCATTGGAGTAGATATGATCGGTGTTGTCGGGGGACATCACCCTACGGCAGTTTAATTAGATGACGGATATTGGTATCTGTAGGGTGCTGTGCCCCCACAGCACCAAAAACCCGTTAATGCAAGAAGTGTCTTACAGTAGTAAAGTAAAGTGCAATTCCATGTTCATTGGCTGCTTCTATCACTTCATCATCTCTAATACTTCCACCAGGTTCAATAATGGCTTTAACACCAGCTTCAGCTGCAGCATCTATGCTGTCTCTAAACGGGAAGAATGCTTCTGATGCCATTGCAGCACCAGATACGTCTAGGTTCATCTCTTTAGCCTTTTTCAAGGCACATTGTGCAGCATCTACACGAGAAGTCATACCCATACCAACAGCTACCATTGCTGAATCTTTTACGTATACAACACAGTTAGATTTTGTAAGCCCCGCAACTTTCCATGCAATTTCTAAATCTTTCATCTCTTGCTCAGTTGCTGTAAGTTCGGACTTCTTATGTGCATTATGAACTTCATTATCACAAATACAGTCAGAATTTTGATATACAAATCCACCATCTACATGTTTAAAGTCATGAGAATCTTTTGACATTACAAGTTTATCTCCACCTTGAGAGAAAAGCTTTAAACGTTTTTTCTTAGCAAATACTTCTAATGCTTCAGGAGTAAAGTCTGCTGCCATGACAACTTCTAAGAATATCTCATTCATTTTTTCTGCCAAAGGAGCATCTACAACTCCATTTACAGCAACTACACCACCAAATGCAGATACAGGGTCACATTTTAATGCTTCTACATATGAGTCAAGAAGATTATCTTTAAGAGCAAAACCACAAGGGTTACCATGTTTAACTATACATACTGCATTTTCAGTACCAAAACTTGTAGCTATTTTTAATGCTCCATTAACATCATTTACATTGTTAAAAGATGCTTCACCTTTTACTTGTTTGAAGTTATCAGAGAAGTGAGAGTCAAATTCATACAATGCACCTTTTTGGTGTGGGTTCTCACCATAACGTGTTTGAAAAGATTTTTTACCAGTAATAAACTGATAATCACCAAAACCATCATTAAAACGTCCATTCATATAGTTAGCAATCATAGCATCATATGCAGCTGTATGTTCAAATGCTTTTATCATTAGTCCACGTCTAAACTCTAAAGTATCATTTTTGCTTTCTAACGCACCAAGTACATCTTCATAATCATTTACATTTGTAACGATGAGAACATCAGAGAAATTCTTAGCCGCAGATCTAACCATAGTTGGTCCACCAATGTCTATGTTTTCGATAATCTCATCAAAATCTTCAGTTCTTTCAATAGTCTCTTTAAAAGGGTAAAGGTTTACACACACAAGGTCTATACCTTCAACACCAAGCTCTTTAGCCTGTGCAACATGACCTGCATCACCTCTTTTATGTAAAATCCCACCATGAACATAAGGGTTTAAAGTCTTAACACGCCCCTCAAAACACTCTGGAAATTTAGTAACTTCATCAATTTCAATTACTTTTACACCTGCAGTGTTTAATGTTTTGTATGTTCCACCTGTTGAGATTATATCCCAACCTAATTTTTCTAAACCTCTTGCAAATTCTACTATGTTCTTTTTATCGCTAACGCTCAATAATGCTCTCATATTTCCTCTTTTTATTTATTGGTGCGTTGGGAAACGCACCCTACATGGTTTAATTTCAATTTAATTGTTATAGATCTTGTTCAATTATTTTTGCAAAAGTATTAAAGTAAATATCTTTTACTTTTTCTAAAGAGAGTTCAACGTCATTGATTTTTACAACATCTCCACCAACTTTACCGATAATTGCTGCTGATACACCAAGATCGATTGCCATCTGTCCAAACTCTGTCATATTTTTACTTGGAACTTCTACAAATGCTCTACTTTGAGACTCATCAAAAAGATGTTTGCTCTCCTCTAAATGAACAGTTGCACGTATACCTTTTCCAGATACTGCTGCCATCTTAGATAAAGCAATTGCAATACCACCAAGGTTTACATCTTTAGCAGCATTTAAAAGACCTTTTTTGTTAGCTTCAATAACTAATTCCCATAGTCTTAACTCAGCTGAATAATCAAAAAATGGTAGAGAACCAGAAGTTTCACCGAACAACTCTTTAATATAAAGAGATCCACCAAACTCACCTTTTGTTTCACCAAGAAGAACAATTACAGAATCGTCTTCTTGAAAACATGATGGAAGAATTTTGTTTTCATCATCATTCAATCCAACCATGGCAATTGCAGGTGTTGGGAAAACAGATACACCATTTGTTTCATTGTAAAGTGATACATTTCCAGATACAACAGGTGTATTTAACTCAAGACAAGCCTCTTTTATACCTTCACAACCTTCAGCAAACTGCCACATTACTTCAGGATTTTCAGGGTTACCGTAGTTTAGACAATCTGTTATTGAAAGTGGTCTAGCACCAGACATTGCAACGTTTCTTCCAGACTCAACTACTGCAAGTGCTGCACCTTTTTTAGGGTCAATATAACAGTAACGAGGGTTACAGTCTGAAGACATTGCCAAAGCTCTACCATTCTCTTTAACACGAACACAAGAGGCATCAAGACTTCCTGGTGCTTTTGTTGTATTTGTCTGTACCATTGAATCATATTGGTTATATACCCAAGCTTTATCAACAACTTCAATTGAAGATAAAAGTGTTTCATATGCTTTTTGATTTTCAACTTCTTTATAGTCAGAAATAGTTTTTGCATTTACTTCATCTAAGTATGTAGGTCTAGATGTTGGTCTGTCTAAAATAGGTGCTTCTTCACTAACCGGTGCAATTGGCATATCACAAACACGCTCTCCATGCCAGAAGAGTTCCATTCTTTCAGTATCTGTCACTTCACCAATAACAGCAACATCAAGTCCCCATTTTTCAAAGATATCAATTATCCCTTGTTCTGCACCTTTTTTAGCACAAATCAGCATACGCTCTTGTGACTCAGAGAGCATAAAGTCATAAGGAGTCATACCCTCTTCACGAGCTGGTACTTTATCTAGATCCATTTTAAGACCTGCTCCTGTTTTACCAGCCATCTCAAATGCAGATGATGTTAGCCCGGCAGCTCCCATATCTTGAATACCAATGATTAAATCTGTTTTAAACAATTCTAAACAAGCTTCAAGAAGAAGTTTTTCTGTAAATGGATCTCCAACTTGTACAGTTGGACGAAGTGATTTTGACTCTTCAGTAAAACTATCTGAAGACATAACTGCTCCACCAAGACCATCTCTACCAGTTTTTGAACCAACATACATTACAGGGTTACCAAGACCAGAAGCAACACCTAAAAAGATTTCATCTGATTTTACCAAACCTAGAGCAAAAGCATTTACAAGAATATTTCCATTGTAACTCTCATCAAAAGAACACTCACCACCAATTGTAGGTACGCCCATACAGTTACCGTAAGAACCAATACCATCAACAACACCACGAACAAGGTGTCTTTGATATTTATTTACATCTTCATCACCTCTAACTTTACCAAAACGTAAAGCATTTAAGTTTGCTACAGGTCTTGCACCCATTGTAAAGATATCTCTTAAAATTCCACCAACTCCAGTTGCTGCACCCTGAAAAGGCTCAATAAATGATGGGTGGTTGTGACTCTCCATTTTAAATACAGCAGCCATACCATCACCAATGTCAATAACACCAGCATTTTCACCTGGTCCTTGAATAACCCATGGTGCTTTTGTAGGGAAACCATTCAAGTATTTTTTACTTGATTTGTATGAACAATGTTCTGACCACATAGCTGAAAAAATACCAATTTCTACTATGTTTGGATGTCTGCCATCCAATATACGTAAAATATCTTCGTACTCTTCTTTACTTAATTTATGATTTTTTAAAACTTCATCTAGATTTTCAATAGGTTGTGACATTTTTTGGGTCCTTTAAGGCGTTAAATAAGGTCTATATTCTACATAAAAAGTGCTAATAAAGTGATGAAAAGGTAAAATAAGGTCTTTAAAATATCTGATTAAAACATAAGGTTACCAATGGACAAAATATTACAAATGCTAGAGCTACAACAACAACTAAATGATTCTACCAATGGCATTGGTTGGGAAAATGGCATGACAAAAAACGACAAGCCAATTAATTGGAAACGTTGTACTTACCTTGAGTGTGCAGAACTTATAGAATCTTATCCTTGGAAGCACTGGAAAAACATAGATTCAAAGCCAGATTATGCAAACATTAAAATAGAAGCTGTTGATATTTGGCATTTCATTATGTCACAAGGTTTGGAAGATTATAAAAGAGGAGAATTAGGAAGTATTGAAACACTTGCTAAAAATATAAACGATTTAGCAAACTTTTCTGAATTTTCAGAAGATTTAAAAGAGCAGTATAAAGATCATTATGAACAGATTGCTGTTGTTGAAGATTTGATGAAAATAATCTTTTGTGGAGGATCAACAGAGAAACTCATGGAAGCATTCATAAATGTTGCTATGCAGTCAGGATTAAACCTTGATACACTATATAAGTTGTATGTTGGTAAAAATATTTTAAATCAATTTAGACAAGACCATGGCTATAAAGAGGGAACTTACATTAAAATTTGGAATGGGCAAGAAGACAATGTTACTATGCAAAATATTTTAGAAGAGAATGAAAATGTAACTCCAGATGAGTTATATAAAGAGCTTGAAAAGGCTTATGCTAAAAATTAATAGTGATAGTTAGGGGATAGCAATAGCATTTGTTTCACAAAAACTATTACTATCTCCAGACCCCTAGCTCTAGCTTTATTCGTGAACAAGTTGCACGGTTCCTATGTTCTTTTGGAACCCTAAACTTGTTTAGGGATAAATCTATTTGTGCGTTGGGAAACGCACCCCACTAATCTACAAACCTACCTAAATCTTGTTCAACGACATTGTTTCCTGAAACAGATACTTTTGTTGCTATTCTTACACTTTTAGGTGTGTCATAACCACATTCTGTACCACATTGAACTGTTCCAATTAGGTAGTAACTACCACTTGGCACTCCATAAAATGCATAAGCACCATTAGAATCTGAAGCAGTAAATCTCAAATAATTAAACAGACGAGAGTCTGCTTTTTCCATTTTGGCTCCACCTATATAACTCTCTTGATACCATTGATTCGAATATGAAGTTGCTGGGTTTAGGTAAAGTCTAGTACCTTTTCCAAGTATTTTTTCACCATACGAATTTTTAACATATATAGAACCTTTTATTGTCCCTTTTCCAACACCAGAATAACCTCGGTACTCTGCTACAGGGAAAGGTATACGCTTTACTATATTGTTATCACTCATCTCGACCATACCAAGTTCTGACTCAGTTATGTTTCCGTCAAGATCTGAAATATCTATATTTTCTCCCTCTTCATCACTTGTCTGTTGTGACCATGGGTTTGAAGTTCCACGTTTTTCACCAGATGGATTTAAATTGTTAGAGACACAACCAGAGAGTAGAAAAAGAGATATGACAAACAGAGCCATATGTAATATAGTTTTAGACATTAAAGATTCCTTGTTTTATAATATTGAGGGTTATTTTGAGAATTATACCCTATTGATTAACGATTTAAAAGTTTTTTTAAATAAATTTTTGCATCTTCATCCCCTGAAAAATATGCTTTTTGATACCAAAATGCTGCTTTAGTTTGATTTTTCACAACATCACTACCTTTTTGATATTTTTTTGCAAGATTTGACTGAGCATATATGTTACCATCTTTTGCAAACTCATGTAAATTTTTAATTTTTCTTTTTTTAGAGTAGTAATAACTTATTGTATTAAAAATAAGCAACAAAAGAATTATAAATATAATTAAAATTAAATATAGTTCAATATTTTCAATATTTTTGATTTTTTCTAAATATTCCACAAACATATCTATTTACCTAAACAAAATTCACCAAACATTTTGTCCAAAATTTCTTCACTGTCATAAGGCTTGGATATGGAAGATATTGCTTTAACTGCTTCTTGTAAATGGTAAGAAAAAAACTCAAGTTCACCACGAAGTAGAGGCTCTTTGGCTTCCAATATAGATGTTCGGGCATTTGTTACAGCTTCTATTTGTCTGGCAGATATAAGCATCAACTCTTCACCCTCACCTATGCTGTTTAGAAGTGTTTCAATGTTAGTTGTTAATCGTACAAAACCTTTTTTAGCAGAGACTTCTACTGGCATATACTTTTCTAGTAAAGATCTATCCATCTTAGACTCAAGATCTGTTTTATTTATGGCAACAATAGTATGTTTATCTTTATATTTTTCTACAAGATCTAGTATATTTTCATCTTCTTTTGTAAATTCAACTGATCCATCAAAAAGAGCTATAATTATATCTGCATCTTCAACTGAAGATATAGATCTTTCAATACCTATTTTTTCAATTGTATCTTCAGATTTACGTATGCCTGCAGTATCGACTAAACGTATAAGATGAGAACCAATACGCACCTGCTCTTCAATAGTATCTCTTGTAGTTCCTGCAATATCTGATACTATTGCCCTGTCATAAGAGAGAAGTGCATTAAGTAAAGAGCTTTTACCAACATTTGGTTTACCTATAATGGCAACTTTAAAACCTTCAATTAGCCCTCGTCTACGATGACTGGCATTTACAATCTCTTCTATTTTTGAACTTAGGCTATCTAATTGGCTTACTATACTATTTAAGATGTCATCAGGAATATCTTCTTCTGCATAATCAATCATAACTTCAGAATACGCTAAAGATCTTAGTAAATCATCTCTACTCTCTTCAACAAATATTTTCAATTCACCCTTCATCTGTTTAGCAAGTATTTTTGCTGCATTTACAGATTTAGCTTCAATAAGTTTAGATATTGCTTCTGCTTCCGTAAGATCTATTTTGCCATTAAGAAATGCTCTTTTGGAAAACTCTCCAGGTTCTGCCAGTCTAACACCATAAGAGACAATAGTATCTAAAATCTCTTGTGCAACTATCATACCGCCATGACACTGGAACTCAACTATGTTTTCACCGGTAAAAGAGTTTGGTGCTGCAAAATATATCATGATTGCCTGATCAATAAGATCGTCACTTGATGTATATAGAGAAGTCAGATGAGCATAACGTGTTTTAATATTTTGAAGATGTGAAAGTTTTTTTGCAATTTCAAAAGAGGCATCTCCTGAAACACGAATAATAGAGATAGATGAAACGCCATGAGCAGTTGCTATGGCTGCTATGGAATTATGCATTTGTACTTTTGTTATTGAAATTATTTATAACTACAAACTTTTTACCTTCACGTCCTGATTTTACTGCTACATATTTATCTGGGAACTCTTCACGTAATTGTTCTAATGCAATTTGAACCAAAATGCCATCTAAAAATCTTGTTTTAGCTTTTCCATTTTTATTTACATTTTCAATAACAGGTTTAATATAATTTCTAATCATCTCTTGTTGAGAAGTAAGAAATTCAGCAATTTCAAGTTTTATAAAAAGTTGATATTTCGCATGTAACCAGTTAAATAACAAGTAAGATAATGCATTATATCTGTAACCCTCTTTACCAATAAGAAGAGCTGCATCTTCACCATCAATAAATATGAGTGCCGTATTATCTCTTACATCAACTTCTACAACATCTATGTCAAAACATGAATGAGACATAAGCTCTTTTAACTGATCTTCAATTAAAAGTGCCAATTTCTCTTCTTTTTCTAATTCTGAACTACTGTTTTCGTCAATGACTACAGAAACATCATCTGTATCTTCATTATCAACTGCAAAGAAGTTATCTAATACAACATCATTTTCAGCAAAGTTTTGATCATTTTCTTTAACTACAGATAAGATCTCTGATGCAACACTCTCTTCTTTTGTTGGCATTATTTTTTCTATAATCTCTTCTGCAATCTCTTTTTTCAATACTTCTTTTGTTTTTGATTTATTTTCTGATAATGTCTTTTTTTCTAAGGTAGAGTTAGTATTTGAAGTACTATTTTCACAAGTTGCAACAATAATGGCTTTTTTCTTCAAAAAGCCAAATATACCTTTGGAAGGGTGTTGCAGTACTTCATACTTCATTTCGGTAATGGAACATGCTAATTGTGTCGCAGCCTTTTGATATGCTTCTTCAAGAGTGTCTGCTTCAACTTTTTTCATTAGCTGTCCTTTCCCTTTTTTTGTGCAGAAACTGCTGCAGCTTTGTGTTTTTTATATGCACCATTAATTACATACTGTTGACCAATAGTAAAGATGTTGTTCACAACCCAGTAAAGAACCAAACCTGAAGGGAAAGGCATAATAATAAACATACCTGCCATGATTACAGGGAACCACTGAAATATTTTCTCTTGAAGAGGATCAGTAAAGTTATTTGGTGTAATTTTCTGTTGGAACCACATAGATACACCCATTAGAACTGGCAATACATAGTATGGATCTGCTATAGCAAGGTTATCTATCCAACCTGAAATCCAAACTGCACCTTGAAGCTCATCTGCATTTAAAAGTACACGATAAAGTGCAAAAAAGACAGGAATTTGAAGTATCATTGGAAGACAACCACCCATAGGGTTTGCTCCATTTTTCTTATACATTTCCATCATTTGTGCATTTAGTTTTGCCGGATCATCTTTATACTTTGCTTTAAGATCTTTCATTTTAGGTGCCAAATCTTTAAGCTTCTGCATTGACATCATACCTTTGTATGAAAGTGGGAAAAGAATAAGTTTTACCAAAAGTGTAAACAAGATAATTGCCCAACCCCAGTTTCCAACAATACCATTAATCCAAAGAAGAACTTTAAAGAAAGGACGTGACAAGAATGTAAAGAAACCAAACTCAATAGTATCTGTAAGTTCTGGGTGTATAGATTCTAATATGTCATACTGTTTAGGACCAATATATCCACCTAAATGTAAATTTTGAGAACCCTCAACAAAAATAAGTGGGTTATCATCTTTTTGTTTTAATATAGATACGTTAATACCTTTATCGAAATCATAAAACATTGAAGCAGCATATCTATCAAATGCAGATGTGAATTTAGCATTTTTAACTACTTCATCACCTTTTGCATCACCATCTTCTACTGTTAAAACAACATCATCTGCACCTTTTACCAAAGCACCTCTTACAAGCATATATCTAGATGTATCTGCCATAGGTCTGTGACCAGGTGTTATGAAGTATGCTGCTGGTGCTGACGTAGTGACATCAAGTGTGTATGCACCATTTGGCTGTATAGTAATTTTCTTAACTACAGTCAATTTAGATAACTTCTGAGTCAAGACAATTGTTTTTGCTGAAGTAGATAAGTCTATGTTTTTATCTCCTTCTATTGTATATGGTACTTTAAATGCTTCATCATTCAATGCTGGATCTGAAAATCTTATCTCCAAAGGTTTAACTTCATCTGGAGATAAAATATGAAGATTTTCACCAGCTTCAATTCGATATTTATTTTCTAAAAGCTCATAATCAGCTATACGCCCAAAATTATCAATACTTAATTTAAATACATCTGATGTAATAGTTGCTAACACTTTTGTATTAGAAGTAACAACAGGTGCTGAAGTTGCTGAATTATGTTGTGCTGGTGTTGCTGTCGATGCTTGAGTAGTAGCTGCAGGAGTTGCTTTTTCTACTGAAGTTGATGAAGCTGAAGTTGTTGACGACTCTGTCTGTTCAACTGGCTGCTTAGGTGTTGGCGGGAAAAGATAGCTATACCCTACAAATACAAAAAAAGAGAGCGCTAATGCGATGATGAGACGTTTGTTTAAATCTTGTTGTTCCAAAATATTACCTTTGATTCTATATATCACTTAAATTATTACTGATAGTATAGTGTTATATGTGTTAAATTTTGTTAATGTAGATCAATTTGAGCAGAGCACTTTTTAAGTGCATGAAGATATGATTTGCGCACCTCTATAAAATTTTCATTCATTAGTGCTGGTTTTGCAACTAAAACATATGATCCTTTCAATAAAAGGTTTATGTTTTCAATGAAGTGTGCTCTTAGTAAACGTTTTGCTCTGTTTCTATGAACTGCATTTCCTACTTTTTTAGAGGCAACAAATCCTACTTTGTATTCATCTGTTTTTTTATAGAATAATACAAAGTATGGTGTATGCCATGTTTTTGAGGAGTGCTTATACACTCTAGAGAACTCTTTACTTGTTTTAATACGAGTAAAATGTTTTATTTGGCTAATAACGTTATACCGCTAATCTTTTTCTACCTTTTGCTCTTCTTGCAGAAATAACTTTTCTTCCATTTTTCGTTTTCATTCTTGTTCTGAATCCGTGTGTTCTCTTTCTCGGTGTGCTATGAGGTTGGTATGTTCTTTTCATCTTATGTAATCCTTAGTCTATTTTACCTACATTACTGTTGGCATATTTGGACGCGATTCTATCTAAATATGACTTAAGTTAGACTAAATATACTGTTTTTTTAGCTTCTATTGCTATAATTTATTATGAATTCTAAAGAGATAAAAAATTTACCTTCACCATGCTGGATACTAGAAGAATCCCTACTTATTAATAATTTAAAACTAATTAATTATGTTAAAGAGAAAAGTGGAGCTAAAATTCTTTTAGCACTTAAAGGTTACTCTTTGTGGAAGAGCTTTGATACAATTAAGCCTTACCTTAATGGCTGCTGCGCCTCTGGACTGCATGAAGCACAACTTGCACATGATGAATTTACTAAAGAAGTTCATACCTACTCTCCTGCCTTTAAAGAAGAAGAGATAGAACATATATCCAAAATATCTCATCATCTTGTTTTTAACTCAAATTCACAATTTAAATCTTTTTCGGCAAAAGCTAAATCAATTAACCCAAAACTCTCTTTAGGTCTTAGAGTAAACCCAGAATACTCAGCTTCACCAAAAGAGATATATAATCCATGTGGTTTAAACTCAAGACTGGGTGTAACAATTGCCAATATAGATGAAGAGGTCATAAATTCTTGTGAAGGCTTACACTTTCATGCTCTTTGTGAACAAGATGCTGATGCGTTAGAAGAAGTTTTAAAAAAGTTTGAAACAAATTTTGCACATATAATTCCAAAAATGAGATGGATAAATTTTGGTGGAGGTCATCACATTACTAAAAAAGGTTATGATATTGAAAAACTTATTTCTCTTATTGTCAACTTTAAAGAAAAATACAATGTTGAAGTATATTTAGAACCAGGAGAAGCTATTGGCTGGGAAACAGGTTCTCTTATGACTACTGCACTGGACATAGTTCATAACGGCATAGATATAGTCATACTCGATACTTCCGCTGAAGCACATATGCCTGATACAATTATAATGCCATATAAAGCAGATGTTAAAGATGCAAAAGATGCAGGAGTCAAAAAATATACTTACAGGTTAGCAGGCAATACTTGTTTGGCTGGAGATATTATGGGTGATTACTCTTTCGATAAGAAAATAGAGATTGGTGATAAAATATTTTTTGAAGATCAAATGCACTATACCATGGTTAAAGCTACTACGTTTAATGGCATACAGCTACCATCTATAGCCATTAAACGTATAAATGGCAAGATAGATCTTGTTAGAGAGTTTAATTATCTTGATTTTAAAGATAGACTCTCTTAAAAGAATTTTAGTTATTTTTTAAATATAACTATGTCATCCTCAGAATAATCTTTTGTATATACAATATCATAAGCTTGTGATTCTTCATCTGCTGTTATAACACTTTCTGTACGAGGACTATGCATATATTTTACTTTTACTTGTGGCACATCGTCATTTATATAGAAAAATGTTATTTTATCTGTTAACTTCTTTCCAACTTCAACTGAACCATCTGCACCTATAGATAGATAATCCAATTTTACACCAAGGTTGGCAAGTGCAGATTTAGCCATTGCACCACCCATCATTTTCATCATATCTTCACCAGAGTTAGAACCCGCACCATTTTCTGAATCAAATAATATTACTGATAATATTTGCTCTTTAGTCAATGAAGGTACAGACGAGAAGATAATATTTGGTGCAGTTGTTGTACCAGATATTCCTATAGTAATAAGGTGAGTTTGAGCTTTATATTTTACAGATAAGTCAAGTATTGGTTTACTTGGATTTCCACTAAAATATATATGACCTTTATCTATTACAAATTTTTTCCCTTCAAAAGTGTATGAGCCTCCTTCAAGCACTGTTACTTCACCTAATACCATAGGCTCAGATTTTTTAGATTTATGTATGCCAAGCTCAACATTAGCTTGAATATCTATAGGTCCTTGTTTGAATACCAATGGTTTTTCTGTATCAACATTTATAGCCATAGTCATATTCTCCATGATAGGACTTTCTTCTTCTTTTTTCATCTCTTGCACTATAATAATATCACTATCGCTAGGGAATGATTTTGTACTTAAATCATAATGTATATTTCCACCAAGAAGTGTTATAGCACCTGTAATATCGGTATTGTTCCCATCCAATACAGTTTTAATGTCAATTTTGGAGTCCATATCTATCATTTCATGTGCTAAATGAAAAGTTGGCGCATTTGCAGTAATAGTCCCTTTTCTACTCTCTGTAGCCAAATCACCTGCAATTTTTAATTGATCATTAAGCCACATCTCTGAAATATTTACATTACCATTACCACTTTTATCTACAATAATTTTAGATGCTTTGGTTGAAAATATTTTTAATTTATTGTATGTGAATTTATATGAATCTATCAAAACATAATCGTCTTTAAGTAAAACTCCAATGTTCACATCTTCTATGTCATGGTCAGTTTTTCTATCTGCATGATAAATAACTTTTGGAGAGGCAAGTTTTACCTCAAAACCTTTCTTTGTATATGAAGATGTCAAGTTTAACTTTCCATCAATTTTTGGTAGCCCTTTTACTGTATAAAATTGATTTATTGAATTAAAAAGTGATTTAAATGAGCCTACATCACTTTCAAAATATGCATCTCCATTTGGTTTAGCTTTAAATGTTGTTGACATACCTGCAAGTACTATTTTCCCATCTACTCTATTTTTATTTGGTTCAACAAATAGATCTGCTTTTATTTTAGGTGCTTTAATTTTGACATCTATAATTTTATCATTCATTCTAAAGTCTGTAACAAGAGGCGAGATAGCTGAATAATGCACATTTTTATCAAAATTAATTAAGAGTGATTTCTTAGGTATTGTTGTTGTCACTCTAACTTTTGTCTCTTCTGCGTAAATAACCTTTGCATCAATATTGGCAACATTAGATGTGAGTTTTATTATGCCTTTTGGTGTAGACATATCTTTAAAATTTATTGGCAAATCTACATAAAGATTCACTGCTGTTGTTTTTAACTCTTCTGGTAATTCAACAAGTTGTCCAACTTCTATCTTTTTTATAGTCTCTAAATGGAAGTTTCCTTTTTTGAAATCAGACGATACAAAGCTTCCTTTTAAATCTTTTGCAGATATGTTACTTTTAATACTTTTGTCATTACCTTTATATGTTATGGTGAAGTTTCTAAGTGGTTCAACCTCCTTGCCATCCAAACCAAGAATTTTTGTTGTTTTTATCGCACCGTCATAACTTATGTTTTCATCCATAAGAAAATTATTTGTAATAGATATGTTTTTAGAATAATCTGTTGTAATCTTCACTTTACTTGTGGCAACAAGAGTACTTTTTTCTAAATTGTAAACAATATGAGAGTTTAAAGAGTCTATGTCAAGATTGAATGGCTTACTTGCATTTTTATCACTACTGTTAGTGTCAGAGTTATTTGTATCTGCTGAGACGATTAGTATCTGTTTTGCCTTAGCATCAATATTTGCGATTATACGCTTATCACTGGCATCTATGTCAATAATAATGTCACCTATAGCTTCTTTGTTTAATGGCAAGTTATACAATTTAAACAAAGTTTCATTTGGAGATATAACAATTGGACCTACGAGTTGATTATTTTTAATTTTACCTTCATATCTTATATTGGAAAGATTAGCTGTGGTATTAAGATCAATAAATCCCTTTTCAACTATATTACTATGAGTATTGAACTTAATATCATTTACCAATAGTAAAAAACTTGAAACATCTAAAGGGTCATACGATGCTGGTACTATTTGTGAACTTAACTTTTTAAGAACAATATATTTTGGTATTAAGTTATTGACCTTTTTACTCTCGTCTTTATGTTTATCTTCACTTATCTCAGTTCTGTTTTCATCTTTGTTTTCTTTTACACTGCTACTGTTCGTATCTGAAAACATCTCTGTTAAAGCAATAGTGTCAATATTTTTTAAATTCACATCTTCAATTGTTAATGTATTATTTTTAAGATTTGCCAATAGATCAAAATTGGAAACATTAGAATCTAATAATGCAGTAAGTTTATCTACTGAAATACTATTTTCTTTATTTGAAAGAATATCTTCTAAATTTGCTACTATATTGTTTGCTTCAACTTTTAATTCTGAAATATTTGCACTTTTATATTCTCTAGGGAGTATGCTAGTAAGGAAATGTTTTATTTCAAACACTCTAGGAATAAAAGGATTTAAAGGGTCATTGTCATCATCTTTTTCTACAACTTCTCCTGTTTTTTCAGCACCCTTTTTTATGGCTTTTTTCTCATCTTTAGGAATGAACATATGCTCTGCTGTTACACTGTCTATATCTTCTACAAAAAGTTTATCTACTGTAAGTTTTCCATCATTCAGAGTTGCAGCAAGAGTTAATTTTGTTATATTTGTATCTACATTTAAAAGTAATTTATCTATTGCTATACCATCTGATGAGAAAGAGAAATCTTTTACATTAAGTGCCGTTTTAGAAAAATGTATATTTTGCTCATCAAATGGTTTAAGATCAAGATGAACTTTATCTACCAATATAACTACAGGTAAAGGTGTTGAAGTTTCATTATCTTCAGTTGAGGCATCTTCACTTGAAGTTGAAAATGAAGTTACGAGATCTTTTACTACATTAACATCCAATGAAGAAACAGATACTTCATTAATTGCTACTCTTTTATATAAAATTTTAGATGGATTCCATGAAAATGTAACAGATGGTGAAAGTACTTTACCATCAAATTTCAATTCAGATATATTTACACCAGTAAAAACATTACCACTTATATCATCATAAGAGATTTTATAGTCAGGAGCAAATTTATCTGCCACTTTTTTAATAAGCCATGAAGAGTTTGCAAGTACAACAATTGCTACCACTAATGAGATAAATAAAATTAGAAAATATTTAAGTGCTTTTATCAAAATGATTGTCCTATTTGAAATGAAATTCTATATTGTTCAATATCTTGAACATTCATACCTACATCCAGTTTAAATGGTCCAATGGGTGTAAGGTAACGTACGCCAAGTCCTGCAGAAGTAATAACATCTCCAGAGAAGTCATAAGCTTCAGCTGTCAACATTGTATTGTCGGTAAAGAGAGCTCCATACAAATCACCCCAAATAGGATAATCTGCTTCAAGTGATAAGTTTAACCATGTATGTGCACCATTAATAGTGTCTTCAGTAGGAGATACTATGAGACCTAACTCTCTAAATCCATATGCGCGGTTTGAAAATGACCCACCTGCAAAGAAGTATTTAGATTCGGGAAGACCTTTTTCACTGTTTTCATCAACTATACCATTTTTTACAACAGCTGCCAAAGTCAAATCTCCAAATGAATGAATGATCCTAGCTTCTAAAAGATATTTATAATAAATACTTGCATCATCATCTGCAGAGAGACCAGTTTCAAAATAAGCTGCCAAATAGTAACCATTAGTTGGATTTAACTTTGAATTTCGTGCATCATATACAATATCAATATAAGGGTAGATTAGATTAAATGTACCTTCATTAACAGCTTGATTGAGCTGATCACCTTTTGATATATTATCTAAAGCAGTAATTTTAGTAGGTTCTGCTGCAAAACCTGCTTTTACAGAAAGTTTTTTATTTTGATAATCAAGATATGCCCTTGCAAAAGCTTTTTCTTCTTTAAAGCCATCATATTCTAAATTTGAATATCCTAATTTGGCACCTACACCTATGTAGTACCCTGATATATTGAACAGTACAGGTCGATAAAAACTTAAAATTGCTAACTGTTCAAGTTTTGACCATGCCAATTCCAACTTCAATTGCTGAGCTTCTCCCATAAAATTATGTTTTGTAACGGAGGTATGAACTCTTGGTCCTACATATGTATCGTAACCTGCTCCAGCTGTAAAATGGTATGGTTTTTGCATTTCGGCTACAGAAATATCTACAGGAACAACATTATAAAACTTTCTATCTACTCCAATGAGAACTGAATCAAATGCTTGCAAGCCATAAAGTGCATCAGAAGTGTCTTTAACAAGTTCTGTACTAAATCTATCACCTTTTTTTGCTCTTACTCTTGATTTTATGACATCATCACTCATGGTTTTTGTTCCTACAACAGTCACATCACCAAAAGTACATACTCCACCTTTTTTAACATTATATTTAAGATTTACACTATACTTTTCTAAATCTACATAAGCTTTTGTATCTAGTTCATAAGAACAATAACCCTCTTTTAGTAACTCTTGAGCTATTTTACCTTTGATATTTATAAAATCTTTAGCTTTAAAGATTTCACCTTTTTTAAAAGTCACAACATTACTTATATTAAAATCACTATTTATTTCAATATCGTTAACTTTTACAGGTTTGTTCTCTTTAATATTTATCTTGACAGTTTTGTCTGTTACTGAAATATCATAAGTAGCATCATAAAACCCTTCAGAGTCAAAAAAAGCTCGTAAAGCAAGATTTAACGTTGGCAAAAGTTTATCTTTTATTTGAGGAGGAGTATCATTCCAAAAGGCGTATTTACTTGGATATTCAGCAGAAACAGCATCAAGAATACTGTTTTCTTCAAAATATTTTTCACCATGAATCTCAATTGTATGTGTTGGTATGACTACAACTTCTTCATCATCGCCAAAAAGAGAGGCTGATAACGATGTATAAGATATAAATATTAATAAAAATAGAATTTTTTTGTACATAAGTATGACTTCCCCTTGTTATGTGTTATTCTATCCAAATAAATATAAAAATATATCTATTTCCAATAAGTATCTAATCTAACATTCCAACCTTTTCTCCAACGCTCTTCTCCACGTGCAGGTGGTGAATTTTTTATACGTCTACTTAACATTGCTTTTGCTGACATGGCAAATGCTTTTTGTTTATTTACTTCTCTCTCATCCATATGTTTTAAAACTTGTAAAAGCCCCCAACCCTGTCCGTTGTAACGCTCACTTTTCAGTGTGCCTTCACCTTTAAAATTTGTATAGTCCAAAAGTACATAAAGTCCTCTTTCATTAACTTTCCCATTTTTATTATACATAACTTCATAAAAACGTTTTTTTATCAAATCTTTTTCTGCTTTACTCTCAATACTATCTAACATCTGCGGCAGAGCATTGTTTAATCTCTCTGCCATAAATTCAGCTTGGTAAGGCATTGTTCTTTTTAAAAAATTAAAAAGTTCCATATATTGTTTAGATTTTATTTTTTTAGCATGTAAAAATTCTTTTTTTGAATTCCAAGGTAAAGGTGTTTTAGAGTTTAACCAAGATGGCATTTTTACATTTTTATTTTCCATAAATTTGACTACCATAGGAAAAACTTCTCTAAATCTTTCAGTATGACCTTTTGAGAACCATATAAAGTGTCCAATGCCAACAGAGGCAAAGTCTTCACCTTTATTCCACCAAACCAAATATTTATCTTGTCCTGCACCCTCATTTTGCCAAACTTTATTTGCTATATAATTTGCCTGACTCTGTGTCATCTTAATATTTGCCGAAAAAAGTGTTGATACAAATAGAAAAATAAATAAAACAACTCTCATAAATACTCCAATTAATAATTTATATTGTATAGTTCCAAATTATACAATAAAGCATAGGAATTTTAATGATTAGAAAAAAATTATTACTAATGGTACTTACATCTTCCATATTTGCAACAATTACAATGGCAGATTCCGCACCACTAACAAATTTAGATGATATTTCAGGTACTTGGCACTTACGTGTTATGGATGGTAAAGAGGTTAGAAAAGCAAGAGCAATAGTAGAGTTTCATTCAAAACAAAAAATTATTGAAGGCTTTGATGCCTGTAACAGATTTTCAGGAAAAATAGAAAGAACAACACAAAACAGATTTTTTACAAAACCAAGAAGTACAAGAATGGCATGTAGACAAAACATACACCGTTATGTTAGCCAAAGATTATTGATTACAATACAAGAAGGTTTCAGTGTAACTGAGGGAAAAAGATATGGTGTAGAAGGAATTACACTAAAAAGTGCAAATCACGATCTATTTTTCAAGAAAATGGGAGATTAATATTATCGCGGTGGGATTTCCCACCATCTTATGATATTAAACGAAGCTAGGTGCGTCGTTTGCAAAGAGTATCAAATCTCCTGGCATAGTCTGCTCAACTAACATACTTTCCATTTCAGACTTTGCACTTAATTTTACAAGTTTTTCTGCATCTACATACTCTTTAAATATTGCATAATTCAAATCACCTGTTACAACTACAAGATCAAAAACTTCATTTGCTCTTTTTGCAACCTCTATGTTGAGTTCATCATCAACTTCAACTAAACCTGGAGTAATGACAACTTTTCTTCCACTGTAAGTAGAAGAGAGCTCAAATGATGCCATTGTTCCATCTATATTTCCATTAAAGGAGTCATCCAAAATAACTTTTCCACCTGCATCTATACGCTGCAATCTATGGTCAACTGATTTTAAAGATGAAAGACCTTTTTGTATCTCGTCATCATTAAGTCCTAACTCTTTGGCTACAAGAACTGCTGCAGCTAAATTCATGGCATTAAATGCACCTAAAATATTTGCTGTGTATCTTATGCCATCAAGAGTAAAAGATGTACCATCAAGTGTTGCCTCAACATCTGAAATAATATATTTAGGGGCAGGCAATACAGATTTCATATCTAAATTCGTAACTTCACCAAAAGTATGTATATTCTCTTCAGCTTTAACCATTGCCGATTCATGTATCCATGCAGTAGCAAGTCTAGATGTTTGTAATATTTCCATTTTTGTATTACGTATATTTTCCAAAGTTTTAAAGTACTCTATGTGCGCTGGTCCAATTTTACCTACAACAACATAATGAGGGTTTACAAAAGTAGATATTTCAGCAATGTCACCCTCTCCTCTTGCACCCATCTCTACAACATAAACTTCTGTATCTTCTGGTAAATCATCATTTATATCTTTCATAATTCCACCAAGAGTATTTACAGAACGTGGTGTAGCATATGTTTTGTATTTAGATGCAAGAAGATGTTCTACATAATTCTTAATACTTGTCTTACCGTAACTAGCAGTAATTCCAACTACTTTTAAATCTTTCATATCTTCTATTTTTTTCTGAGCTTGTTTTTTAAACCCATTAAAAAGCATTTTTTCTATAAACAAAGATATAAAATATGCCAAAATAATTGGTATGACAATTGTAAAATGATTTAAAGAGACAGTAATAAGCAGACCAAACAAAGCCATAACAGCATAAAATCTTTTGACTCTTCCTGTCCAAACCAATGGTTTATCTAATCCTCTATACCAATTGTATAGAAGTGCCAAATAAGCAATAACAACCAAGAAACCATAAGAGCTTGTATAACTAACAAGCATATATATAGCATAAGGAATTAGAAAATATGCAAATAACCACCATGTTTTTGTGTGATGGAAGATCACTCTATTTAGTTTATAGCTATACCATTGTAAATTTGTTATGAAGAAATATCCCATTGCAAATAAAAATAGTGTGTAAAAAAGAAGATTTATCCAAAGCATATTATATGTCCTTACATTTGTTAGTTATTGTTTCAGATATGAAGTTTGCATGTTTCAAAAAGAAGAAGTGATCTCCATCTAAAGGGTAAAACTCCGAAGTTTTTATGAGTGAAGATATTTTTTCTCCAGTGTAGAGTGGAGTTGCAGTATCTTCTTTTCCCCAAAAACATAAAGCTTTAGATTTTGAAGCTGAAAATGAGTCTTCAAAATTTTCATCTACTACATTTTTAAATGTTTCATACATTTCATGACTCATATTTTGAGCATCCGGAGATACAAAAAGTTCACGTATTTTACTAAAACCAAGAGGTTTGAGCAGTTTAAATGTTGCAATTTTAACTTTAACTGACCATGGTTTTTCTGTAACTATACCTGCTGATGAAAGCAGTACTAAACAAGGCGTATTCAAAAGTGTGGAAACTTTGCCACCAAATGAGTGTCCCATTGCTATATCTGCCTTAACTCCCAACAAGTTCAAAAACAGTTCAACAATATTGGCATAATCTTTAGTCGTTAAAATCATATCATTTGAACTTTTTCCAAAACCTGGAAGATCTAAGTATATATGCTTGTAGTCGGGTAAATATTTACCAAAAGCCTGTTTCATAATCTCTTTATTGCTACCCCATCCATGAAGAACCAATAGTACTTTTTCATTAGAACTGTTAAGTAATTCATACGATATTTTAAAGTTATTTTCTTTGTAGGTTATCTCTTTAGAAGCCATCTTTTACCATTTTAATTAAATTATTTTATTTTGTTGATAAAAATTTTATCATAATTTAATTAATCATTGAATTTTTTGTGTATAATTCCCTTACATATTTATTTATTGACAAAAAATAAAGAAATATTCGACAAATTAAAAAAGGATTTAAATGGAAGCTATATCGTCAGTTATTGATTTCTTCTCAAACGCACTTTGGTCTTATGTACTAATTTACACTCTTATACCTATAGGTTTGTATTTCTCATACAAATTAGGTTTTGCACAATTTTTACATATTGGACACATGTTTAAACTCATAAAAGAAGATGTTGTTTCAGCGGAAAAAGAACACAATAAAGTTTCATCATGGGGTGCATTTACTATCTCTTCAGCTTCACGTGTAGGTACGGGTAACCTAGCAGGTGTTGCTATTGCTATTACAATGGGTGGTGCTGGTGCAGTCTTTTGGATGTGGGTCATTGCTTTAGTAGGTGCTGCATCAAGTATGATTGAAAATACCTTGGCACAGGCATACAAAAAGAGTAATGGTGATGGTACATATAGAGGTGGACCAGCATACTACATGGCACAAGGAATCGGATCTAAAAAAATGGGTCTTGCATTTTCTATATTGATTACAATTGCTTTTGGACTTGTATTTAACTCTGTTCAATCAAACACAATTGCAAATGCTTTCCACAATTCGTTAAATATAGATCCAACTGTAATGGCAGGTGCCTTAGCGGTATTTACTGCGGTTATTATATTTGGTGGTCTTAAACGTATTGTTTCATTTACACAAGTTGTTTTCCCAGCTATGGCAGGTCTATACTTAGTTGCTGCACTTATAGTTATTGTTATGAATATTGGTGAACTTCCAGCTGTATTTGCACACATCTTCCAACAAGCATTTGGAATGGAACAAGCTGCAACTGGTGCATTTGCCTTTATGGTAATGCAAGGTATTAAACGTGGTCTATTCTCAAATGAGGCTGGTATGGGTTCAACTCCAAATGCCGGTGCAACTGCTGAAGTTTCTCACCCAGTAAAACAAGGGTATATTCAAACTTTAGGTGTATTTGTAGATACACTTATTATTTCAACTGCGACTGCATTTATTATTCTTATTACAAATACACAAAATGCAGCTGAAGGTCTTAACGGTATTCAACTTACTCAAGCAGCAATGCATGGTACATTTGGAGAGTACGGTGGTCTTTTCGTTGCCTTTATTGTTTTACTATTTTCATTCTCATCTATTATTGGTAACTACTACTATGGTGAGTCAAACATAGAGTATATGACAGAATCTAAACTTGCATTAAATATTTTTAGAGTTTTAGTTGTATTCATGGTTGCATTTGGTGCCATCGCTAAAATTGGTTTAGTATGGAACTTGGCAGATGTATTTATGGGATTCATGGCTCTTCTGAACATGATTGCACTTCTAATGTTGAAAGATGTAGCATTTAAACTATTTAAAGATTACAGAAAGCAGCTTAAAGAGGGTAAAAACCCTATCTTCCATAGAGACTCTATACCTGAACTTAAAGATGTAGAGTGTTGGGACAATGACCACAACTTCTTACACCTAAATCATGGTGCTAAAAAGCTCTAATCATTAAAATATTTGAGACCTCAAACATGAGGTCTCAATAGTTTAATTCTAATCTAAATACTTCTCTTCTTTCATAGACTTTTCTTCCATATACTCTCTGTATAATAAAGCTAAACCAAATGTAATAACTATGACTATTAACGCTGTAATAGACAATTTTATAAATATATCCCAAGGCATAATAGTAGCCCACATTTGAGCAAGTAACAAAATACCAAACAGTGCAAATATTACGCCTGTAATTAAACTTGCAATTTTCATAACTTTCATGATAACCTCTTTTCTCTTTTTAAAATTACTACATATCCTTCTCGTTTAAAAAGAAGTAACATACGTCTAATATCTTTTTCCATAGTCACAACTTCCCAACCATCCAATGCATTTTCATTTAAAAATTCTGAAAATCTGACAGGGTTTACTTTTGACTGTCCTAAAAGAAGAGAACCTAACATTCCTTCTTGATATATAACTGCTTTATACTCTAACATATTTCTACCTTTCATTAAAAAAAGAATTCTACCACAATAAAGTTAGTAGTAAAATCAACTCTCACTTATATCATACAATTTATTCTTAACTGTAATATTTGGAGGAGTGTGCTCTGATTCAAAATAGTCATACCCCTCTTTCAAATTAAGCCAAAAATCATACCATCTGCTATTTTCGTATGCAGCTATATTTTCACTGCTCATTCTAAATGGAAATATATGTACTTGGACTATTTTTTGTTTATGATTTAGTGCTGCTTCAACAAGAGCATAGATATCTTCTATTTTGGAGTCTGTCATTGCGTAACAACCTATTGAGACACAATTTCCATGAACCATCAAAAAGGAACCTGTGCGATTATGAGCTCTGTCATAAGCATTTGGATAACCTAAATTAAAAGAGAGGTGAAACTTTGAATTGGGATTTAAACTAGATCTACCTACTTTGTAAAAACCTTCTGGAGATTGTCTATCTCCCTCTTTTAATTTTGGTCCCAAATATCCCGAATATGAACATATTTTATAATCTTTCAAATGTATATATTTGTCATCTTTCTCAATCCAAACTTCTAATAAAGCTTCTTTTTTAAATATACGTATAAAAATAGAATTTCCCATACTTGTATTTGTGTCTGAAAAGCGTTTATTTAATGAGTCATCCAAATATTTGTTATGCAATATTTCTATATATTCTTTTTTACTCAACTCTTCATTTGCCATACGCATAAACTCCTCCAAACTCATTGTTTCATTTCTATTTTCATCTAATTCAATATTTTCTAAAGAGACATTTTTATCTAAATATGGCAAAGATATAGTTCTATTTTGGTCGATCGATACTTTAAGTGTATGTGTAGGATATAGGTAGAAGAGAATAATAGATATAAAAAGTAATGCTACGACAAGGAAATCAGCTATTATAAGCCAAGCCCTTGTCATATTCATATTAGAAGTTTAATTCTTGAGATTTATCAAAGCCATATATATCGCCAAACGACATTAGTTGACCTGCATCATTAACATAAGTTGTTAAGTATGCTGTATGAACAGGCAGAGATTTTACTATTTTTAAATAGTGTGTTTTAAAGCTATTGTACTTTTCTATTACATCTTCATAATCATGTGCTGTATAGTTTTTAGAAATATACTCTAACATATAGTTAGGATCTGCAAGTCTTACACAACCATGACTGAATGCACGAGTTTTTCTTTTAAATAAACTTTTTGCAGGTGTATCATGCATATAAACAGAGTGTTTGTTTGGAAAAATAAATTTAACTCTTCCCAAAGCATTCTTTTTAGATGGTATTTCTATAAACTTGAAAGGAACCTCTCCTTCCCCTCCAACAAAGTTTTTTGCAAGCGTAGGGTTAAAACCTAATGCCGGAGAGTTAAGGTTGTAATCTTTACGAATTACCAGACGATGACTTTTCAAATATGCAGGATTTTTTAAAGCTTTAGGAATTATCTCATTTCTGGCAATACTATCTGGAACATTCCAAGTTGGATTAAGTACTATATAACTCAAGTTTTCAGAGAAAATAGGTGTTTGGTGCTTTTTTGTACCAACAACAACTCTCATCTTCACACTCGTTTTATCATTTTCTATAACTCTTATTATAAACTCAGGTATATTTACTAAAGCATATGTCTTGCCAAGTCCTGACTTCATCATTTTTACTCTCTCAATATTTAAACGTATTTTACGTTTCAATTTAGGATTTGAAGTTGCTTTATATGCAGCTATAAGTGCAGAAAACTGTCTATACTCAGGAACGTATGGTTTTAGAATTTTTTCTATGCTATAACCAGCTCTTAACTTAGCTTGAATATCTGCTGTAGTTACTTTTTGTCTATAGTCATCGAAGCCTGTTTTATCTACAATACAGCCGTTGGCAAGGTTGTCTGCATATTTAACTAGAAGTTTAGTTCTAAGTAGAGAATCACCACTGCTTTTTACCTTTGCATAGAGTGCTTTATCGTTACAAATTGACATATATTTATCTGTTTTCAAAATATTTGCAAACTCAGACCTTTGAGATGAGTTCCATCCAGCAGAATCTCCTGGACCGACACAACCTGTTAAAAGTGCTGCAAAAATAGCTAATAGAAAAAACCTTAATTTCATTTAATTTCCTCGTTTATGTACTGTGCACATGTATATGCACTTGAAAATGCCCATTGAAGATTGTATCCGCCTAAGCGCCCTGTTACATCTAAAACCTCTCCTGTAAAAAATAGCCCGTCTATTTTTCTACTCTGCATGCTAAAAGCATCAACTTCTTCTGTATTAACCCCTCCTTTTGTAACTTCAGCTTTACTATAACCAAAAGTACCAGCAGGTGAAAATGTATATGATTTAAGTGTTTCCAATTTCAGTAAATCATCTGATGTAATGCTATTTCCTCTCTTGTCCTCTAGCTTTAATTGTATCAAAAAAGACTTAGTAAGACGTTTAGGTATAGGCAATAGTGATGATAATTGTTTTTTACTGTTTCTTATACTACTCAATTTAAAATCAGGTAAAAAATCAATAGAAATTTTACCTTTATCCCAATATAGCGAAGCATCCAATACCGAAGGACCACTTATACCTTTATGGGTAAAAAGCAGAGCTCCCGAACAGATATTTCCACCGACATCTATGACTACATCAGTAGATATGCCTGAGAGTTCTTTGAAGAAGAACTCATCTTTTTGCACAGTAAAACCTACAAGACCAGCTGCTGTCTTTTTAATGCTGTGTCCGAATGATTGTGCTATATCGTAACCAATAGAACTAGCCCCTATTTTGGGGAAGCTAAGCCCTCCCGAAGCTACAACTACATACTTGGCTTGAAGTGAACTTTTATCTGTTTTTACTATGAAATTATCATCTCTTTTAGTGACAGATAAAACTTTTTCATTTAAACGTATTGTCTGTTTTTTACTCTCTTTTTTAAAAACATCCAATATCTCTTTTGCAGAATTTTTACAAAAATAGTGACGGTCATCTCTAAGCACTGGTATGAGATTTCTTTTTTTGAGCCACGTTAGAAGCTCAACATTGTCAAAGTAATCTATGCTACTTTCAACAAAAGTTTTATCTCCCAAAAAATATTGACTTCCCATGTAAACATTTGTTATGTTACATTTTCCACCGCCAGAGACTAGGATTTTTGCACCCAATTTGGAGTTAGATTCTATGATGGTTACAGAGTTTTTAGGTAAGAGTGAAGCTAGCATTAAAGCTGATGCTCCACCTCCTATTATAATAATATTTTGATTCATTGCTCTAATTATATCTAATTAATTTCAGTTCCTATTTACTGCTGATTTGATATTATTTATAGTAATTTGAAAGAGAAAGGAGTAGTGACATGTTTAAAAATATAGTTCTGATTATTGCCACCATAACTCTCTCCTATTCCAGTCTCATTACAGTAACAGATAAAAATGGTAATGTACTACATAAAGAAGTTTTAAAACATAAAAAAAATGAATATTTATCGCAGAAAGCAACAGAATATTCACTTCAAGCAATGTACGATGAACTACATCGGGCAGAGAATTTGGCAAGACGCGCTCAAGCAGCGAAACAAAGAGTATCTCAAATAGCAAAATCTACAGCAAAAGCAAAAAAGCAAGGAAAAAACTACAAACTTACAAATGATGATAAAAAGAAACTTCTTGATTATGCTAAATTTTTCAAAGGTGGAAAATATGTTTGGGGAGGTACAACACCAAAAGGTTTTGACTGCTCAGGATATGTACAATATCTATACAAAAAACATGGTATAAACTTACCAAGAACTGCTTGGTCACAATCTAAAAGAGGTATACCTGTAGATAAAGATCATTTAAAAAAGGGTGATTTACTCTTTTTCTTAACAGACAAAAAGCGTGGTATACCTGTGACACATGTAGGAATTTATTTAGGTAATGGCGAGTTTATACATGCGGCATCTAAGAAAAAAGGCATTATTATATCGCCATTCTATCATGGTTATTACTCAAAAAAGTTTGTTAAAGCTAAACGTGTTTTTCAAGATGCATAATTGACTTAACTAGTTAAAGAAAATAGCTTTAAATTCGCCTATAATTGTATCTCTATTGTTAAAAAGTTTTAAATTTTCTCCTTCTATTTTCCAGTAACTTGCATCTTTTAACATATCTAGAAACTCCTCTTCTCTATCTGTATCTTTACATGTTTTTTTTCTATCTGAAGAATCTTTTATTGAAATTTTGATCTCTTCATTTACTACCCTGTAATTACCCTTAAAGACATTACATGAAGTAACTACTTTAAGCTCCCCAATCCCATCTAATCCTTTTCTAATAAGTATATGTGGCTCTTGATGATTTTTTTCTACTTTTACACTCTTGTTATGCAGTAGCATTAACTTCCAATAGTTGTTTGAAAAAGGTACATCAACTTGCATTTCACTGCAACTCTCTTTATCTTTTATACCAATAAATTTTACTACTTCTAAAACATCTTCTTCTGATTTATCTATCTTTTTTCTTTTTACAACTTTAGCTTCTATTTCTACTTTTACATAAGCAGAAGAACCATTTGTTTTTTTCATATATGCATCTTCTAACTCTACATTATTTTCATCAAATAGAACAGGATAGTATTTGCCAGTTACACAATCTTTAAAGATTGACTCATTTGCTGTATATTTATACATACCTTCCATTGTGCGGCTTTTTGGTATTTTATATACTCTTATCATTACTAAAGTCATATTTGAGTCATCATTACCTGCAAAAACCTGATTTACAGTATCACTGACATATAAAAGTTTGTCATTTTTAGTAATTTGCACTCTAACAGCATATCTATGTCCGAGTTTAACATCGTCATCATTAAATGATATTTTAAAAAATATTGGTATTTGACCACAATCTTCTATAGTTGTACTTCCCAATACAATACTTGGAGCATCCATTAAAGATATATCTTCTAGTGTGGCTTTAAAAGTTGCATTTTGAGGTAATGGTATGTTTTCAGTATATATAGCTTTTCCTGCTATAAAAGAGTCTTTTGAAAATAAGGTGCTAGTAAATATAAGAAGTAGTAAAATTAGATATTTAGTAAATTTAAATGTCACAAGAAGATCCTTTTTGATTATAGATCAATATTGTAACACTTAAATATAAATTTAATAAGAAAACCTAAACTGTAAATTGATTTTAGCTTGCTAGTCCTGGCAATAGCTGTATAAGACCTTGAGTAATCATTTGCATACCAATGGCAGCCAAGATCATACCCATAATTCTAGTAATTATGTTCAAACCTGTTGTTCCCATTTTTTTCCCAAGTGGATGAGAACTCATAAGTATCCCCCATGCTAGCAATACAGCAACAACAGCGATAATTGAGAGCATAATACGACCTTCCCAAAAATGATCAACATTACTTGATTGTATGATAGCAAACGATATAGTCCCCGGTCCTGCCATAAGTGGCATTGCCAATGGTACAATAGCAATACTGCTTAAATCTGAATCTTCACGATTTTCCATCTCTTTATTTTCACTTGGAGTGTGTTTTATATGTGTCTGTTTTGCATTCAACATATCTATTGCCATGAGTAAAATCACAACTCCTCCAGCAGTTTGGAAAGCTGGAATACTAATGCCAAACAGTTTCAAAACAATATCACCGAACCAAATAGCTATGATCAATATAGAGAAAAGTGCAAAAGCTGTTACTCTTGGCAGCTTTTGACACATACCCGTAGGCTTACCACTACACAATGAAAGGAAAATAGGAATTGCAGCAATTGGGTTCATAAGAGAGATCATACCAACAAAAGTTTTCAATACTTCAACGTTACCTAATATTTGCACAAAAGTCCTTTCATTTTATTTTTGTGAATTATATCAAAAAGAAGTAATATTCAAGGTATATTTTTTATCAGATGGTTCTATAATCTTTGTAACTTTTTCAACCCCTCTTTTACTAATGTAGTTGTATCGCCAGAAGAGCCGGAAAGAGCTTTTTGTATGGCATCTTTCTTAAAGCCTAAACTCTCTAGTGCCATTAACGCTTCTCCCATTGCACCAGAGTTTTCATATTCTGAATTTCCATCTACTATAAAGTCTGCCAATTCAACCAATATACGAGAGGCTGCCTTTGGTCCAACACCAGGAACTCTCTTAAGCATACTCACATCTTTGGAAGCCACAACTTTTGCAAAAGTATCAGGAGTAAAAGTAGAACAGATGGCAAGTCCAACTTTAGGGCCAACACCGTTTATTTTAAGTACGGTATCGAACATCTTTTTTTCATTGTTATCTATAAATCCAAAAAGCAAATTTGCATCTTCACGAATAACCTGAGTTATGAAGAGTTTCACTTTTTTATCTTTAATGCCATTTGATGTATTTATGGAAATATGCACTTCATAAATAAGACCATTAACATTTAAATGCACAAAAGTCGGCTCTTTTCGTTCAACTGTACCTTCAATTCCTACTATCATTTAAAACTCCATACATATTTTATATCTTGCAAAGTATATCAATAGAATCTGTTTATTGACAAAAATATGTCATATTGTCATTTTTTTAAACTCTTTCTTTCTATCTAAAGTACAATAATATTCCATTTCACGAGCAGATATTACTTGTATTAGGCTTGTACTTCCTGCAACACCAACAGGTGCTCCAGCTGTTATGATGTATGTTTTATCTATATCTAACACTTCTCTTGCCAAACCTTTGTCAATAACCTCACCCAACATTATACGGATGTCATTTTTTTCGACAAAGAAAGCAGGAACAACACCCCAGACAATACTGAGTTTTTGAGCTGTTTTAGCATCGTGTGCTACTGAATATATTGGTTTTTCTGGTCTGTATCTTGCTATTTTTCTTGCAGATTGCCCAGATGATGTCATAGAAATTATTCCACCGGTATCTAAACTTTGAGAGAGACGGACTACTGCTTCATCTATTTTATCGCCTCTATCACGTAGTTCAAACTCTTCAAATTTATGAAATGGGTAATTTTTCTCTGCTGCACTAATAGTTTTAACCATTGTTTCAACTGCTAAAACCGGGTTATGTCCTACGGCACTCTCTTCTGAAAGCATAACCGCATCTGTACCATCTAAAACTGCATTTGCAACATCTGAAATTTCTGCTCTTGTTGCTGTCTCTTTTGTAGTCATAGAAAGTAACATTTGTGTCGCAACTATAACTGGTTTACCTCTGTCATTTGCTTTTCCAATAAGCATTTTTTGAGTATTTGGCACATCAAAATACGGTATTTCAATTCCAAGATCACCACGTGCAACCATTATCCCATCACTGGCACTGAGAATAGCATCTATATTTTCTACTGCATCAAATTTTTCTATTTTGGCAAATAGTTGAATGTTTGCACTGTTTTTTTCTATGATTTCACGTGCCGATAACATATCATTCTCATTTTGAACAAAAGAGATAGCCATAAAATCTACACCATGTTCTATGCCCCAAAGCATATCTTTTCTATCTTTTGAAGTTAAAATATCTATGCCAAGACTTGTATTTGGAAAGTTTACACCTTTGCGAGAAGACAACATTCCATCATTCTCTATCTCAACTGTTATTTTCTCTTCATTTTTAGCTGTAATGATTGCACGTATTATTCCGTCATACATATATATGTATTCACCAACTTTTAACTCATCAAGTATTTTTGGTTCATTTATACAAAGTTCAAAATGCCCCTCCTCTACTTTATGTCCGATTATCTCTTCTTTTAAAAAATCAATTTTATCACCAGTTTTCAATACAAAATCTTCTTCTAACATACCTACACGTATTTTAGGACCAGAGATATCTTGCAATATACCAACTACCAGTCCTGTATTTTTCATGGCTTCACGTATGCGAGTTAAGACTTCAAAATGATATTCATGTGTTCCATGACTAAAGTTAAGACGAAAAACATTCACTCCTGCTTTTATTAATGCTGTAATTGTTTCAAGTGAATCAGAGGCAGGTCCCACGGTTGCAACTATTTTAGTTCTTTTTTTCATACACGAAACTCCATATTTAAGATATAGAAAGTATAACAAAATTAAGTACAATTTTATTACTTTCAAATATTAAAATTTAAATACAATAGTATGTAAGAGGGATTTTGATGGAGGAGTGTATATTATTTATTACTAAAAATTAATTTGTAAGGTTTGTAGCAATCAAGTCAGCGTTTTCATCATAAACCCAAGTATCTGTCAAAGCATCATCTTCATCATTTGTAATACCTGTAACTTTAATATTGCCTTCTTTTGTAAGCTCTATAAATCTGAGAGTAATCTGATTAAAAGGAAATAAAATCAGACTACAACTCTCTTTGTTATGTTATTTTAAAATTTATATGTTAATCCAACAGTAGGAACAATTTCTCTCTCTTTATACATATCTTTGTAACCTATTTCTAAACTTTCAACTTTAGCAGTCATATATAAGTTCTCTGTTGCTTGATACTTAAGACCTGCAC
>FPKX01000045.1_pt1 | contig 31203 bp, 27 predicted proteins | sample 1057381 | NCBI WGS metagenome assembly FPKX01 (sample SAMEA4473313, study PRJEB15554) | hydrothermal vent metagenome | biome: marine basaltic hydrothermal vent biome; feature: marine hydrothermal vent; material: water | place: Pacific Ocean | collected 2011-06-14/2011-07-23 | depth 1199 m
AAGCCATATATGTACCATCGTAGATGATATCAATCTTTCAGGACATGTGAGTGGTTCTTTCGCTCGTTTACATGTTGTAGGAAGTGGTACTGCAATGGAAGGAAAAGTAAAATACAGTGGTATAAAAATTAAAGATAATTTTGAAGATGTCAACATTCATTTTAACGATATTCATGCTTTAAAACTTTTTACTTTACTTGGAGAACCTACACTGCCTAATGGTAAGGCTAATGTTGATGCATATTTTACACTTATCAATGATAAAAAGAAAAAGGGACACCTTGACTTTGTCCTTCAAAAAGGTCAATACCAAACATTGCCTCTTGCATTAAAAGCAAAAGCTGACATTCATAACAATCTTATTACTTTTCTTTCTGATGCCACTTTATCTACTGCCAATATTCACATCAGCAAAGGGGAATACAACCTTTTAACAAATCGGTCAAAAGCATTTTACACTGTAAAAACCAACAATCTTGCCCCACTAGAACCATTGATTGGTAAATTTATGGGGCCATTTAGTACCAGTGGAGAAATAACCTATAATAAACAGTTTCAAGTAAGAGGTCTCAGCAGTTCATTTGGTGGAATGATAGATTTTCTCTACAAAAAAGATATGCTCTATATTGACCTAGAAAAAGTCTCTCTAAATCGTTTTATGGGTTTATTTCCCTACCCTAAAATGCTAAATGCTCAAGTCAATGGAAATATAAACTATAACTATAAAGAAGAAAAGTTACTGGTAAGAACGGATCTTAACAACACTAAGTTTTTAAACTCAGACTTAGTAGAAACTGTTTTTGAAAAATCTGGTGTTAATATGCTAAAAGAAGTTTTTCCTCATAGTACATTACGTGCCACCTACCAAAATAAAATTTTACAAGGTGACATTATACTCAAGAACAAACAAAGCCACTTCTACTTTACCAATGTAAAGATGAATAAAAATAACAATAGTGTCAATGCATATTTTGACCTTAAAATGCAAGGACAGGAGTTTTCAGGTAAAGTCTATGGTTCATTAGACAACCCAAAAGTCAATCTAAATATGCAAAAACTTATACGCTATCAAATGGATAAGCAATTAGATACCTACATGGGAAAAGGCAATCGAAAAATGATGGAAGCAATGCCTATGGGAGGTGTTGCAAAAGATATGGCTGCTGATGTAGGAGCAGGATTTATGGGGATGTTTTTTTAAGGCTCAAACGACCAGTCGTTTTAAAGCCTTTCAGTCATCTCTTGCATTTAAAGAAATCTCTGCAACTAGTCGCTTTAGAGACGCTCTGGCATCTCATCTTTAAAGGCAATACTCTCTGCTTTTTCTAAGATGTCAATAGCACCATCAGCAATCATCTCTTCTGCTAATTGTAGTCCTAATGTCTCACACTCACTTACTTTAGATGTAAGTTCTTTGTGCATAATATGTGTGCCATCTGGGTAACCGAGCATCGCTTTAACCGTGATATTATCTCCAGAGATAACTGCATTCACAGCCACTGGTGCAGAACATCCTGCACCTATGGAAGAGACAAAATCGCGTTCTAGTTTGGTACAGGTAAATGAGTTTTCATCATTAAGGCTCATGGCTATTTCACGTACTCTATCATTTGAACTTACAATCTCTATACCAAGTGCTGCCTGTCCCATAGGAGGGATAAAAAAATCTAACTTTTCTACAAAAGGAATGTCTTTTAAAAGATCTAGTCTATATAAACCTATGTAAGCCAATATAATTGCATCATACTGCCCCTCTTTTAGCTTTCGAAGTCTTGTGTTAACATTTCCTCTAAGCTCTTTTACTTTAAGGTCTGGACGGCGTTCAAGCAGTTGCATACGTCTTCTTAAAGATGTTGTTCCGACTGTTGCACCTTTTGGTAAATCATCTAAACTTTTATAGGTATGAGAAAGGAGTACATCAGATTGATCTTGACGAGTAGTAATGGCACAAAGTTCCAAACCATCAGGTATATAAGTTGGAACATCTTTTAAAGAGTGAACAGCTAAATGGGCTGTACCAGCTAACATTTCATCTTCAAGTTCTTTAGTAAAATGACCTTTACCACCTATGAGAGCCAATGGCTTGTCTAAAATCTTGTCACCTTTTGAGGTTATTTCATTTAACTCTACTGATACTTCTGGGAAACTTTTTTCAATTCTATCTTTTATATGATACGCTTGCCATAATGCTAAGTTACTTGCTCTTGTTGCAATGATTATTTTTTCCAAATGTTTTCCTTTTGCTGCGATGACAATCGCCCTTAGCAATATTACTTTATGAGTTTTTCAAAACCTGTTCTCATTTTATCCCAGTGCCCATCTATATATACAGTTGGAGTTCCTGTGACCATAAGTTTAGAAGCAGCATTTTCATCTGCTTTTAGTGCATTTTCTACATCTTTAGTATTTAACTGATCTTTAGTTACTACAAAACCTGTATGTTTTTTTACTGCTGCAATAATTTTGTCACTGTTAGTCTCTCTTGGGTCTATTTTTAAAGAGTACATCTTCAAGACAACATCTTTTTTACCCTGTTCTTGTGCAAGATGCATTATTTTAGTTAACTCTCCAGATACTGGGTGTATTCTGAGAAGTGGAAGATGGTAATAATATAGTGCAATTTTATCTGGATTATTTTTTGCTGCTTTCATTATTTCTGGTACTAACTCCATACAAAATGGACATTGAGGATCTGAGAAAACCAATATTTTATGTTTTGCATTTTTATTTCCAAATAGTAAATGTTTATCGTCATACATTGACTTTGGAACTGTTGGCTTTATCTCTCCTCTGTAGTCATTTCCTGTTCTTTGATTTACAAGATGACCAGTTATAAGGTTGCCTTTTACAAACATAGTTTCAGGAGCGTGAACAGTTTTACCTTCATACTTTAAATCCATAGTAGTTAAAAGAACTGTCCATCCTGGTAAATCTTTATGTGTTTTTTGTTCTAAAACAGTTACACCTTCTACAGTTACTTTTGGGTTTTTAACTATGTTTCTTTTTACATATTTAACCAAAACTTTATTGTCTGGTACAGTGTTGGCACTAAGTGCGATCGATGCGATCAGCGTGCTCGTCAATAATTTCGACATCAATGACATTGTCATCTCCTTTTTTGTTTGAAAAATCATTTGAAAAATTGTTTGTGTTTTCTGGAGTTATTTTAGCTATAAAATGTAAATAAACTGTATAACAAAGTGCTAATAAACCTGTAAAATCACTCAAAACACCAGGAATAACTAACAGAATAGAACCTATAAAATAAGCCATACTTGCATCTTGGAACTTCTTTATATCTATCTTCCCCATCTGCATTGCTTTCATGTTTCCTACAATTGCATGTGGTGAATTTTGTAACAGTATAACACCAATAATACCCGATGCCATTATCCATACTACTGACCAGAAAAACCCTATGGTTTCACCAGTTTGAAGAGAAAGAAATAGTTCCATTAATAAAAAAGGTATAGCTAAAAACATATGTTAAAATCTCTCTTTCAGTATATTTTCTATCTCTAATGCAGAAACTTCATTTTTAACCATACCTCTACGCTCAATAAACTCTACATTTCCATCTGCAAGTTTTTTACCAATAACCACAGCATAAGGAATACCAATAAGTTCATAATCTTTCATCTTGGCACCAAAACGGTCTTTTCTGTCATCTAAAATAACATCAACACCTTTTTCCAGCATAGAGGAGTATAACTTTTCACCAAGAGCAACCTGCTCTTCATCTTTAATATTGGAAATAATAATCTGCAAAGCATAAGGTGCTGACTCTTTAGTCCAAATACAACCTTTATCATCGTGATTTTGTTCAATGATCGCAGCTAAAAGACGAGATACACCAATACCATATGTTCCCATGAACATTGGTTTTTCTTTTCCATTTTCATCTAAAAAATTAGCAGACAATGGCTCTGAATATTTTGTACCCAATTGGAAAATATGTCCTGCTTCTATACCTTTAGTATAACGCAAAGTAGAACCACAGCAAGAACAAATATCACCCTCTTTTACTGCAACCAAATCTGCATACTCTGCATCTATTCCTTTGAAACTATTACCAACAAAATGATAATTCTCTTCATTTGCTCCACATATCATTGAGGTAGCTTCTTTCATGTTGTTGTCATACACTACCTTAACATTGTCAAGTTCAACTGTAGGTCCCATATAACCAGGTACTAAACCTAACTCTTCAAGCTCTTCTACTGTAACATCTATAAGATCATTGGCATTTACAGAATTGCAAGCTTTTACCTCTTGAAGTTCATCTGAACCTCTTAAAGCAAAAAGAACAACTTGCGATTTACCTTCATCATATAATGCTCTTTTTGCTACTGTTTTAACAAGATAATAAGGATCTACATGAAAAAATTTACTTAAATCTTCTATAGTTTTTGTATCTGGTGTGTGAAATTTCGAGAAGATAGCTTCTGGAGCTTCTGCTTCACAAGGTTTTTCTCTTCTAACTGCTGCTTCTATATTTGCACCATATTCACAACTATCACAAACAACAATGGTATCTTCCCCTGAATCTGCAAGAACCATAAACTCTTTTGAACCTGAACCACCAATAGCACCAGAATCTGCTGCAACTATTCTAAATTCAAGACCTAATCGAGCAAATATTTTTGAATATGTCTCTTCCATAAGGTTAAACTCTCGTATCATATCTTCATGTGATGAGTGAAAACTGTAACCATCTTTCATTAAAAATTCACGTCCACGCATAAGACCAAATCTAGGTCTTATCTCATCACGGAATTTTAAATTTATCTGATATAAATTTAGAGGTAATTGCTTGTAACTTTTAACTGTTTGTCTAGCTAAATTCACCATCATCTCTTCATGTGTCGGACCCAATATGAAATCGTTGTTTTTTCTGTCTTTAAAACGAAGAAGTTCTTTTCCATACTTTTCAAAACGACCACTCTCTTTCCAGAGTGCAGCTGGTGTAACAAAACTTAAAGATACTTCTTGACAATAAGCTTTATCAAGTTCTTCTTTAACAACAGCACGAACTTTGTCCAATACCCTCTTTCCTAAAGGTAAGAAGTTATAAAGTCCTGACCCTCCAACAGATTGTATAAATCCTCCACGGATAAGATAAATATGACTTGCAAGTGTTGCATCATTTGGAGTCTCTTTTGTAGTAGGTATTAATATTTTTGAAAATCTCACGCGATGTATCCTTTTGTATGATGGTCTTTTTTATATTGTCTTGGATCTACCGATTCAGTATCTATATCAAACATTTTTTTTATGGCTTCAATACTGTTTGCAGAGTTTTTATCGGTAGAGGAGTGTCTTAAATTTTGAGTTGGATTATGTAAAAAACGATTAAACATTTGCATTGCCATTTTTCTCATATTTTCTTCATATTCAACAGGAACAAAACCTTTTTTCAAAGCTCTATTCATCTCACTGTCAATTGCCAACGAAACATTTTCTCTCATCTGTTTAATTACTGGTTCTATTGACAATGCTCTAAGCCATGAGTAGAAATCTTCTTTGTATTTCAATACAATTTCATTAGCTCTTACAGCTTGTTCTTCACGAAGTGCATGGTTATCACTTGAAATATTGCGAAGATCATCAATACGAAAAAGTTTTAATTTATCAACTTCCATATCTTCAATATCTCTAGGAATTGCCATATCAAACCAATTTCTTGGTAAAGTTTCATTGTCTATCATCTCTTTTGTTATGACAGGTTCTGCTGAAGATGTAGCAGAAAATAGAAGACGGTATCTATTTATATATTTTTCCAATTTATCTACAGTATCAGCTTTAACATTTTCACCCAAACTATCAGCAATAGCTTGTGTTTTTTTCATATCTCGACCTATTAGTACTACATCACAACCAACTCTTAAAAGATGTTTCGCTGCAAGTATTCCCATATCACCTGCTCCCACAACAATGGCTTTCATACCTTGTATGTTTTCTCCTAAAAGTTTATGAGCTTGTGCTACTGCAACTGAAGCAATAGAAATTGGGTTCTCAGATATATTTGTAACATTTCTTACTTCTGCTGCACATTTAACTGCATAAGATAAGAGACGATTTAGTTTAGGACCTGCTGTATTGTTTTTGTATGAAAATCTAAAAGCTTCTTTAACCTGTCCTGTTATTTGAGACTCACCAATAACCAGCGAATCCAGAGAAGATACAACTGAAAAAATATGTTCAACTGCCTCTTCATCATCAACTCTTTTTGCTGTAGATTTGACTTCATAAAAGTTCAAATTGCTTTTTTGACTTATGAGGCCTAAGACTGCATGGTAAGAAGAAATATTATCAACTGTTGCCATTACAATATCTACACGATTACATGTAGATATTACAAAAGCTTCATGTACGAATTCAAATCCTACCAATTGTTCTAAAAAAACTTTTTTCTCTTCATCATTTTTAAAAGCCAGTTTTTCTCTCATGGCCTGATCACAGTTTTTATGTGAAAAACTCATAACTTGATAGTACATTAAAAATCTCTCTCAATCATCTCTTTAGCAATACCCGACAGTGCAAATTCACCTTGTTGATTCATAAGTTCTATCGCTTCATCAATAAGGTTTTTTGCTTCCATATATGATTTCTCAATTATATTGTTCTCTTTCATTTTCAACAGAATCCAATTTTGTTCATCTTTGCTTAGCTTTTTAGTATGTAGTGACTTAAGTCTTTTTTGATCTTCTGAAGAGAGTACATTGTAAAGATAAATATATGGAAGAGTTGTTTTACCTTCAACAAAATCATGCAAAGCTGGCTTTCCAAGAGTTTGTGAATCTGAAGTAATATCTAAAATATCGTCTATCATTTGAAATGCTAAACCAAGATTTCGACCATATGTCATATATACATCTTTTGGTTTACCAGCTAAAATAGCAGCTGCTCCAGAACTAGCTTCTATAAGTGAAGCTGTTTTTTGATAAATCATTTTTAAGTATGCTTCTTTATCTACATTAAATGTTTCAGATAAAGAGACATCTCTTAATTCACCAAGACTCAATTGAGTAACAGCATTGGAGACTACTTTAGATACCTCAGCTGATATATTATTTAATTCAAAAAAACCTTTTGAATATAAAATATCTCCCAACATAATAGCAGTTTTGTTTCCATAAAGTGCATTTAAAGATGGTTTTGAACGTCTTGTATCTGCATCATCTATAACATCATCGTGTAAAAGACTGGCTGCATGTATCATTTCTACTATTGCAGCTGTCTTAACTGCAGCTAAATTATTGCCGGCAATTTTCAAAATAAGTTTTGCTCTAAGTCTTTTTCCATGAGGTAATTTTCTGTATAGCCCCATGACTTCTTTGTCATTTAAATCAATGACAAATTGTTCTATTTTTCTCTCTACTGCACTTAACATCTATTTCCTATTCACACTTTGTAACTATTGAACCTACAAGATCAATAAATACTGTAGCTGTTCTTCCATCAATATCTTCATCTACCATTGTTCTAGATATTTCACGTTCAAGCTCTTCATCTAAATCTCTTTGCTCTAACATTCTTTCTGCAACAGCAAGTCTTCTAAAAACTGCTTCTAACTCATTTTCAACTACATTCTGGTTTGCAGTTTTTGCTATTTCGAAGTAACTTGATTGAGGTGTACGTCCCCAAAAATCTTCTTTATAATCTTCGTAATCTTCATCTTCTTCAACATATGAGCTCATAAATATTTCCCTATTTTTAATAAATTTTAATAAAAATAATTATAACCAAAGAATGTTAATGTTCCTTTACTTTATAGATGACAGAATATAGTAAGGGAACATAATACAAATTCAACACAGTAGCCCATGCAATACCAAAACCTAAAGATATAGCCATCGGCTGAATAATCAAAGCTTGCCCTGAAGCAAAAAATATCATACTAGACAAGCCAAGAACTGTAGTGATAGATGTTAAAAGTATTGGTCTAAGCCTGTGACCTGCCTTCTGCATCATCTCACTTTGTGTTTTTGAATTTTTAATAAAAGAGAGCATGATCAATCCATCGTTTACAACAACACCTGCTAACCCTATCATACCCATGACTCCAGGCATAGTTAAATTTATACCCATTACGTATGTACCTACTAAAGCCCCAACTATTGAAAGAGGAATGGTAGATATAATTATAAGTGGTAACACTAAAGAGTTAAACATCCAAACTAGAGATATAAATATGAGGAAAACAGCAATAAGCGCTGCTTGTGTCATCTCTTTTTTCATCTGTTTATTCTCTTTCTCCTCACCTTTTATAATGACTTTTATGCCATCTTTTTCAAACTCTTTCAACAGAGGTTTTATTTGTGCCATAACTTCTGTTGCCAATACAGTTTTACTATCAACTCTTGCTATAACTGTGCGAACACGTTCACTCTCTTCTTTAAATATTTTAACAAACGATTTTTTATAGAAAAAGTCACACACATCACTTAATCTTACAACATTTTTACCATCTGGCGTTGTTAGCTTTACAGACCTAATATCTAAATTGGCATCTTTATTTGGATCTTCAATTCGTACACGGATCAAACCTTTTTCATCAAACATTTTTCCATACTCTGCCTTTAAAAAAGTCCCTTTAAGTACAGAAGTTACATATGCTTCTGAAAACCCCAACATTTGCCCATATTCATTTACACGTAGTTTTAACTCTTTTACACCCTCTTTTGCATTATCGTTAACATCAAAAACACCTTCAATGTTTCCAAGTGCCTCTTTTAGTTTTGCTATTGCTTTAAGCTGTTTATCTTCATCTATAACATTTAAACCTATTTCAATATCGTGTCCTACAATTCCAGTTTGTGGTACAAAAACATTTATTTCGGAAAATAATTTTTCTCCATTTTCCAACTTCATATCTTTAAATACTTTTAAAACCTTATCTTTGGTTATAGCTGCCAACTCTTGAGCTTTCTTCTCTCTTATCATATCTGTACCATCATACTCTAAAGAAAAAATAGGATTCAAATAGGTATCGAAAAAATTCTCTGGTGCTTTTTCATGCAGATTTATAAATATGTGAAAAAGGTTATCTCCTGTTTCAAATGTCTGATCAGAATTGAACAATAAGCCTATAACTGAAGTTATGGAAGAGACTTCTCCTTTTGCTTCATTCTCATCATAGTACTTTAAAAGTGCTTTTTCTATTTGAGTAACTCTCTTTTCTGTATCTTCAAGTTTTGAGTTTACATCAATTTTACCATTTAAATAAATTTGTGTAGAATCAAACTCAGGAAAAAGTTTAAATTTGGTCAAACCAATCATTCCAACAGTTGACATGACAATAAAAGTAATGAGTAAGAGTAGAGAAAGTTTTTTTCTCTTTAACAATTTTCCAAGAAATTTTTCATATATAACATCCAGTTTTATCCAAAAGTCTGAACGGTCGTGTTCTGATTTTGTATCTTTTCTTGAAAAAAACTCTTTTGAGTGCAGAGGTAAAAAATAAAAAGCTTCAAAGAGTGAAGATATAAGCAATATAGATATCATAACAGGAAGCACTTTCATAAACATTCCCATCTCTCCACTCAATATAAGCAGTGGTAAAAATGCAAAAACTGTTGTAAGAGTAGCAGTTAAAACAGCAGGAAACATTTCTAAAGAGCCATCAATTGCAGCCTCTCGAGGAGATTTTCCCATCTCCATATGCCTATAAATATTTTCTGCAACAACTATGGCTTCATCTACTAACATACCCAAGGCGATAAGTGCTCCCAAAAGTGTCAACATATTTAAGGAGTATCCTATCATGTCTGCTGCTATTAGAGTTATCATGAAACTAGCTGGTATTCCAATAGCAACAACTAAAGCAATCTTATAATTTACAGATAATAGCAGTGCCAAGAAAACTAAGATAAGACCGAACAATATATTCGAAGAGACTAAATTTAGTCTATTTTTAATCCATATAGAGGTATCGGTATATACTTCAAGAACAACATCACTATAATCTTTTTGAACATCTGCTATGAGTAGTTTAATATCATGACTCAAAGCGATGGCGTTACCCTCTTTTGTCTTGTTAATGTTTATAGATATATTTCGCACACCATTAAAATGCGATATCTCATCTCCTTCACTCAAGTCAAAACTTATATCTGCAATTTCTCCTAAACGGATTCTTTTACCTTCAACTGTTATGAGTGCTGAGGATAGTCCTTTTACGCTCTTTTCCCCATTTATTGTAGACAAATAAATATGCTTGCCTTTTTGCTCAATTGTACCAATTGGGAAAATGGAACTAAGAGAAGAGATGGCTCGGTAAACACTCTCTTTAGAAATATTATATGCTGTCAATTTTTCATTGTTTATGCTAATAAGAACTTCATTGTCTGCATCACCACGAATACTTATGTCACTTAAATCTTTAAATGAACCAAGTTTACTTTTTAAGTTTTCTGCAATTTCCAAAAGCCTTTTTTTAGGAACATCACCCGAAATGGCAACAAGTAACAAAGGAAAATCATGTACAGTTATTTTTGCAATTGGTTCATCCATATCGGAAGGCAAATCTCGCCTTACATTTGCAATAACATCTTTAACATCAGATAATACAAGCTGATTGTCACTACCACCTTTTATATCTGCTTGTATTATAAAAAAACCATTTTGTATTACTGTTTCAATATTTTCTACCTCAGCAATACTTTTAATGTCATCTTCAATATTTTTTACAGCCATTTTATCTAAGACATCAGCTGAAGCACCTGGGTACCCACCACTAATTGTTATTTGATCAAGTGTTGATGGTGGAAAAATTTCTTTTGGAATATCTCTATATGCAAAAATTGACAATACCAACATAAATATCATCAGTATATGGTTTATTATAGGTTTGTCAACTGCAAAAGTTATGAATTTTCGTATCATTTAGTTCTCAGAATCACTTATGGCAAAGATTGTATCTGTAATTCTATTTTTAAATTTCAACTCTTCAACATCTTCTTTAAGTATCATATTTTCAGCTTTAAGTGCTTCAACTTCTCTATAGACTTTATTTATATTTTTACTCTCATAATATATTTGATTAGACAGATATATTTTAACCATGGTTAATATAAGTGTAATAGTTACAGACATTACAATGACTGAAACCATTCCCAAAGTTATGCCATTTGGAGATGATTTCTTTTTATTTTTTTTAGCCATTTATCTTACCCTAGTGACTTTGCAAATTTAAAACTTCTCAACTTAGCAGACCTACTTCTAGGATTTACCTTTAGCTCTTTACTACTTGCAGTTACAGGTTTTTTAGAGATTGTTTTTCCCAAAGAATGATTTTTCCCGCAAGTACAACGCATAGCATGGGCATCGCAAATACAGGCAGTACTCCATTTTTTAAAACGCATCTTCACTAAGCGGTCTTCTAAAGAGTGAAAAGTAATTAACGATACAACTTCATCTTTAAAATGTCTAGCTTCAATGGCATCCAACAAACCTTCAATTTCACCCAATTCATTGTTAACTTCAATACGTATAGCCTGAAACATCAAAGTAGCTGGATGAATTTTGCCTCCAGGTGCTATTACAGTTTTTGCTATTTCTGAAAGTTCTTTAGCACTTTTTATATCTGCTTTTGATCTAGCTTCTATAACAGCACTTGCCAATTTTTTATATGGGCGAACTTCACCATAAGTATCGAAGATATATTCCAGTTTTTCTCTTGAGTATGAATTTACAACTTCATAAGCAGATAATTTGGCATTTGCATCCATTCTCATATCTAAAGTATCTGACGTAAAAGAGAATCCTCTTTCTTTCTTGTCAAGTTGTAAAGATGAAACACCAAAATCGGCTAAAAGTGCAGTAATAGGCTCTTCTTTCAGTGTTGGAAGTACTTGTGCAAATGTACCTTTATAGAGTTTAGATCTCTTCTCAAAAGGTTCCAAACGTTTTTTAGAAAAAGACAAAGCTTCATCATCTCTGTCAATACCTATATGGTTGAGATGTTCATACTTTTTTAAAACTTCAGAACTGTGTCCGGCATAACCTAAGGTACAATCAACAAAATAACCTTCAGGCACTTTATCAAAAGTGTTTAAAACTTCTTCTAGCAAGACTGGTATATGAGGAGTATCCACATTTTTCCTTTTTATAAAATACATTTAATTTTTATTGATTATATATGTCGCTATAATACCAAAATAATACAAAATCTATTAAGCCCAACAACAAGGTTACAAATTATGATAGACAAACATTTAGTTAACGATATAAAACATATTTCATTCTCATTATTCAATAAAAACTTTTTTTCTGTTTATCATGGTTCTATATCTGCTAGAATTGGGAGTAGTACTTTTATTATTAACTCTCGCGACTCAATACTAGATGATATTAACGAAGAGTCTCTCATAAAATTAGATTGTCAAAAGAGAGATTATAGATGGAGTTTAGCAAGTACAGATGCGCATATACATGAGCTCATATATAAAACTATACCAAACGCTAAATATGTCAGCTACTCAATGCCACCATATGCAACAGCCTTTTCTTTAAAACATGGAAAAGTTTCACCACAAGATTATTATGGAAGAAAAGTTTTAGGTGATGTTATTGTATATGATCCTAAAAACATTGAAGATTGGATAGACCGTGCTCCTCATGAGATTAACCAATTTTTTAAAAAATTTGAAACCCACCTACTACTAGTAAAAGGTTTTGGAGTTATCTGTTACGACAGAGATATTACTGAAATGGCAAAAAAAATCTCAATTTTAGAAAACTCATGCCGAATTTTAGCATTGAGTACAACACTATAAGTACATAATAATGCTTGAAATAATTGTTATTACCATATTTATTGCTACTATTACAAACCTAATTTTAACTCGTTTACATATACCAACAATTATTGGATATATAGCGACTGGTATTATTATTACCTATTTTTTACAATTGAATCAAAGTACGAATTCAAAAGAGTTAAATACTATTGCAGAGTTTGGAATTGTCTTTCTTATGTTTACAATTGGTCTTGAATTTTCCATACGCAACTTAATTAAAATGCGTAAAAAAGTCTTTATGTATGGTGGTTTACAAGTTGGCTTAAGCATGCTCGTATTTTATCTTTTAGGACATTATATTTTTAACTTAGATACAAGAGCATCCCTTGTTGTATCTGCAGCTCTTGCTCTATCGTCTACAGCAATTGTTTTAAAAATATTAAACTCCAACAGAGATATTAGTAAAGAGTATGGCCAACGTTCATTGGGTATATTGATTTTTCAAGACATTATGGTTATTCCGATTCTACTCATGATAACTATCTTATCTTCTGTCAACCTCTCCATGAGCCAATTACTTTTAAAAACTGTTTTTGATGCCTTCATACTTTTTTTAGCACTTTGGGGTATTGGCAAATATATTTTAGAGCCATTTTTTACAGAAGTGGTAAAGAGTAATTCAAATGAGATTTTTATAGGTTCCGTACTTTTTATAGTCATTGGTGCATCAACACTTGCACACTCACTAGGCTTTTCCTACTCACTAGGTGCTTTTATTGCTGGTATGATTATTGCGGAAACAAAATACAAACATCAGGTTGAAGCTGACCTTATTCCTTTTAGAGACCTTCTTCTTGGCCTCTTCTTTATAACAGTTGGTATGCAGATAGATTTTTCCATAATAGGAGAGTATTACATTACTATTTTTGGACTTCTTACTCTATTTACTATAGTAAAAATTTCTATTATTTTTCTCATACTACTTAAATCTGCAGGAAAACGAGTTGCTCTTAAAACATCACTTGCACTCTTTCAATTGGGAGAATTTGGTCTTGTCATATTTGAACTTGCGAAAGCAAATGAACTCATAGCTCCAACAACAAGTCAAATTCTAATTGTAACTATTACTATTTCTATGGTCATTACTCCTTTTGTTTTAAGAAATATTGCTTCTTTGACAGACCTTATATTAGAAGAAGAAACAAACAATATTGAAGGGCAGTTAAAAAGACAAAGACACTTACAAGACCATATAATTGTTCTTGGTTATGGTAGACTTGGAAGAAAAATTTCTGAAAAACTAGACAAGACTTCCATTAAATACATAGCAATAGATAACAATATACACAATGTAAAAGAGGGTCAAATAGATGGAAAGAATGTCATATTTGGAAATGCCGCAAGTAAATCCATTTTAAAATCTGTCAATATTGAAGATGCAACTGTTGTTCTTGTTGCTTTAGACAACTCCGTTAAATTACATCTTGTTTGTGACGTCTTAACACAGATAGCAACTAAAGCTAGAGTTATTATTAAGGTTGAAAGATTTATGGAAAAAGAGAGTCTCATAGAAGAGTTTCCAAATTTTGAAATCATAGTAGGTACGGAACAGACTGCACGTGGTATGGTCAATTCTGTAATAAAGTGTGATCTCGAAGAAAGTATGTAAGTAAATTTATCTTATGAAGTTGACACTTTCTTGTAAAGCATCTTCTGTTATAATCTACTATTAAAACTATTGATAAATCAATTAAATGGGCCAAACAGGACTAAACACATGAACCAAACAAAAAAAAGATTGAGTATTATTAACCTAGCTATCTCTATTTCAGATACTGAAACCATACAACTTCAAATATTGAAATTGAGTCTACTTCAAACAGATAAAAACATACAAGAAATCTTACTTATGCTTAAAAATAAAAACTACGCACAAGCACAAGGGCTCATAAGTAAATATATTGAAACTCCCAATAAAGAGATACTTCAAAGAACTTTTCAAGAAGAGCAGAAGAGAAAGAACAGAGAAGAAGAAAGCATTATTGATGAGTTTGATCTTTTTGAAACAAATAGTCGTAAAGATAAAAAGATAAATACTTTGAATTTAGACGATATGTTAGCCATGGAAAATAGTTCTCACGAGAGTGATATGATGCAAGAACCTGTACAAGTATTAGATCTAGATGACATGATGGAATTCGAAAAGCAAAATATACAAACACAAGAGCATGAAACAGCTAACTTTGACTCTTTATTGTCAGTCAGTAGTGATGAGATTTTAAAAGACAACATAAATATAGATATATCTCACAACAGCTCCAATGAATTTTGGGAAGAAGATAAAGAAGAAGTTGTCATGGAAACCCAAGAGATACAAAAAGATACTTTCTTTGATGAAATGCCAATAGCTCAACAAGAAGCTACAGATGAAACTACAGAAGAAGTTTCAAATGAAACTATAAAAAAAGTGCACAAAAAAGAAAAAAGTATTAATGTACATAATGATTTAACAGAGTTAAAGCCAACAGATAAAAATAAAAACGAAGTGGAAGTTGTAAAATATAACTCTATTACATATATAGATCAAAAATTTAAAAATATGCAAACACAATACCCGATCATTGAAGATAGTGGAAAAAGATTTAAAAGTGTTGAGAGTTGGCTTTTAAAAATTTCAAACGATGGATATACAGAAGGTGAAATTGAAGAGATCATACAATATATTGACAAAATCAAACTTGACAATAAAGAGGAAGCTGCAAAACTATTGCTTATATCAGCAGCTACAGAATCTAAATATGCACAGTTTAGACTTGCCAGAGCATTATACGCTGGAGAGATACTTGAAAAGAATCCAGCAGAAGCATTCACACTCATAAATCGTTTAGCTGTAAATGACGACTACCCTGAAGCTATTTGTGACCTAGCACAATTTTATGAACATGGAATTGGCATAGCAAAAGACAAAGAGAAGGCAGAACTTCTCTATGGTGAAGCTATGAATGCCGGTATTAAAAGAGCAACTGACCATTACACAAGGTTAAAAAAACAAAATAAAAGTTTTTTCTCTTTTTTAACAAAGTAATAATAGTTTAACTATTTTTATTTAAATTTTTAATGCCATCATATGCAACTAATATCATTTTATCTATCTCTTCATAGCTAATGATATAAGGTGGCATAAAATATATAATATGACCAAGTGGACGAAGTAGTACTCCTTGTGTCAAGGCGAACTTGTAAATATCCAATCCAATCCTTCGTGTAGCATCATAGCCCTTGAGTTCTATGGCCGTCACCATTCCCTGCTGTCGAACTTCTTTTACATTGTCTAATTCTAAAAATTTCTCAGTTTCACTTTTAATATACGCAGCTTTTTTCTTATTGTCAGATATTATGTCATTTTTTTCAAATATTTCCATCGTAGCCAAAGCAGCAGCACAAGCTAACGGATTCCCTGTATATGAGTGAGAATGCAAAAATGCCTTATGCTCATTATAGTCACAATAAAATGCATTGTAAACATCATCTGTTGTCATAACAACAGATAAAGGTAAATACCCTCCAGTTAAGCCTTTAGACAATGTCATAAAATCTGGTGAGACGTTTGTATGATCAAAGGCAAACATTTCACCTGTTCGTCCAAAACCTGTCATAATCTCATCCGCTATTAAATGCACATCATATTTTTTTGTCAATACTCTTGCCCCTTCAAGATAGTCAGGGCTGTACATATGCATGCCACCTGCACCTTGGATAAGCGGTTCAACTATTAACGCTGAAATTTCACTGGACTTTTTTGACAATACCTCTTCCAAAACTTTTAAAGCAACTTCAGCAGCTTCCTTACTTTGATCTTCTGGCACAGGTACTTGCATATTAGATATAAGTAACTGCTCGTATGTCTCTTTATATAAAGAGACATCACCAACTGACAACGCCCCTATTGTCTCACCATGATAAGAGTTTTTCAAAGATAAAAATATATGTTTACGTTTCCCTCTATTTAAATGATAATGATAAGACATTTTCAATGCTGCTTCTACAGCAGATGAACCATTGTCAACATAAAAAACTTTTTTTAGCTCTTCAGGAGTCATATTTACAAGTTTATGAGCCAATTCAACAGCAGGTTCATGTGTAAAACCAGCCAATAGAACATGTTCTAAAGTATCTAACTGTTCTTTTATTTTTTTATTTATTTTTTCATTTGAATGACCAAAAAGATTTACCCACCAAGAAGATACAGCATCAATATAGCTATTTCCTTCAAAATCATATAAGTAAACACCTTTACCAGATTTTATGGGAATCAATGGCAATGTCTCGTGATCTTTCATTTGCGTACATGGATGCCAAATGACTTCTAAATCACGCTCCATTATTTTATTGTTTTGATTATGCATTTTGTTTTAAAACTCCAATTCATTAACTACAAGTATATTTTAGATAAAATTATACAAATTTTTCGATAGAAGGTAGATGAAGTATGATTAGTTGGATGCAAAAACACAATAAATATTTAGTTTGGACTATTTGGGTGGCAACAATAGCATTTATTGGTGCTGGTTTCGTTGGTTGGGGTAGTTATGATTTTGGAGCAAAAGCGGGTAATGTTGCAAAAGTTGGAAGTATTGAAATTCCACAAAGTAAACTAAACACAGTTTATTCAGATATTTATGGACAAGTAAATCAAAGAATGAATGGACAGTTGGATGATAAAAAAGCAAAAGAGATGGGTCTGATTAAAGAAGCATTTTCTAGAATTAATACTCAAGCAAAACTTTTAAACTTTGCAAAAGATGTTGGTATTATTGTTTCAGATAAAGAAGTTGCAGATGCTCTTCAGAACATTAAAGCATTTCAAAAAGATGGAATGTTCAACAAAGAGATCTATAATGGCTTTTTAAGAGCAAGAAGAATGAAAGCTAGAATATTTGAAGAGCAGCTACATGAAGAGATAATGATTACAAAAACTATGAATCTTTTAAATATTGATCCACTTCCTTTAGAGATTGAAGCAATATCTTCTGCAATGAATGTATCAGATAAAATATCATACAAAGTTCTAAGTGCAAGTGATGTCAACATTACTATTGATGATGCTGAAATGAAAAAGTTCTGGGAAGCTAGAAAAGACAATTTTATGACTAAGAAGACATATCAACTAGATGTTGTCTGGACAAATAGTGATGAGACAAAAGTAGACGACAGTGAATTAAAACCATTTTTTGAAAAAAATTCATTTAACTATAGTGACAAAGAAGGTAAACATTTAACATTTGAAGCAGCTAAAGATAAAGTTTTAGTTGACTTAAAATTAAAAAAGACAAAAAAAGCTGCTCAATTAAACTACATCGCTTTTAAAAAAGGTGAAATGAAAAGTTCAGAAACATTAACTCTTGAAATAGATGACAACAAGTTGTCAAAAGAGCTATGGGATGATATAAAACAAAAAAATATTTCAGACATAACTAAACCAAAAATTGTTGGTAACCAATATGCAACTGTAAAAATAGTATCTGTAAAAACACCACAAGTTAAAACTTATGAAGAAGCAAAAGCTGAAGTATCTGAACTATATACTGTTCAAGCGCAGGCAGAAGCACTTTCTAAACTTGCAAAAGAGACTTTAAATAAATTTGATGAGTTAGACACAACAACATCAGATTTTCTTACTTTAAACAATTCTGTCAACATAAATTCACTCAATTCTGAAGAAAGTTTACAATTTCTTCAAAAACTCTTTACATCTACAAAAGAAAAAGGTATTATAAGTTTATCGGAAAAAGTTATAGTTTACAAAATAATGGAGCAAAAGCTATCTCCAATGGTTAAAGAAAATCAAAATCTTCTAAATCAAACTGTAAACCAGATTAAACAAAATATATTCGAATCAAACTTCATTAAGATATTGGATGAAAAATATCCAACTGAAGTTTACATGGAAGGACTCACAAATTGAATGATACAATTTTAGCTATTGACATTGGTTCCACAAAAATATGTGCTATCATAGCTGAAATCAATGAGGGTAAGATTCAAATTCTAGGTCATGGGATTTCTAAATCCCAAGGCATAAAAAAAGGTGCTATAACAAACATAGAACTCGCTTCTAAATCTATTAAAAAAGCAATTACAGATGCAAAACGTATTTCTGACCGTAATCTAACTTCAGCAACAGTATCTATATCAAATGCATATGCAAAAAGCTTAAACTCAATAGGTATTGTCAATATACCTCACAAAGACATTACCATTAAAGAAATTGATCGTGTTATAAAAACTGCTTTATATAATGCTAATGTCCCAACAGAGTATGAAGTCATACATGTATTACCTTATAATTTCAGAGTTGACGACCAAGATTATATAGAAGATCCTTATGGCATGAATGCATCTCGTATGGAAGTTGAAGTAAATATCATTATGACACAAAAGTCTAATCTCTCCAACCTTAAAAAAGCTGTTCGTTCAGCAGGAGTTGAGATAGATGGCATTGTACTAAGTGCTTATGCATCTTCGATTTCAACTATGGGAGAAGATGAAAAAGAGTTGGGTGTAACTGTTATTGACTTAGGTGGACAAACATCAAACTTAGTTGTTCATACAGGCAACTCTATCAGATACAATGACTTTTTAGGTGTAGGTTCAAACCACATTACAAACGACCTGTCTATGGCACTGCACACTCCTCTTAACATTGCAGAAAATGTAAAAATACGTCATGGTAATCTTACAGAAACAAGTAATGAAATAATAGAACTTCCAATTATTGGTGATGAAGAAAATCGTAATGGAGTATCTCTAGAGATAGTTCACTCAGTAATCTTTTCTAGAGTAGAAGAAGCACTTATGATATTGGCAAATTCTCTTGAAAAGTCTGCACTTAAAGAACAAATTGGTGCAGGAATCATATTGACAGGTGGTATGACAAAGCTAAAAGGAATAAGAGAGTTAGCACAATCAATATTTTCTTCTATGCCTGTTCGTATTGCTTACCCACGTGAAGTTGAAGGTCTTTTTGATGAGATGAAAGACCCTGCATTTTCAACAGCCGTTGGTTTACTACTATATAGAGCAAATGGTCATACAGAATATGAGATAAACTTCAAACAAGAGTTACTACATTCAAAAGATTCTTATCATGATGACGTGACAGATTTAAAAATTAAATCTATTTTATCTGAAGAGAAGAAAAAAAGCGAAAATATAAATTCAAATCCTATTGAAGATATAGATGAAATCAAGTTCGATGATTTACCAGATATAGGTGCAGAAAACAACAACCCATTTAAAAAGCTGTCTAACTGGGCAAAACAGCTTTTTTAAAAAAAATAAAACAAGGAGGAAGAGATGGAAGAGTTCAATATAGATATAGTCGAGAGTAAGTGTAACACTAATGGAGCAAAGATAAAAGCAATTGGTGTAGGTGGTGGAGGTGGTAACATGATTAACCACATGATTAGTGAAGGTATTAACAGTATTGATCTTATTGTTGCCAACACTGATTCACAAGCACTTGACACTTCATCTGCTCCATTTAAAATGCAATTGGGTATTAATGCGACAAGAGGTCTTGGAGCAGGTATGGTTCCAGAAAAAGGAAGAGAAGCAGCTCTAGAAAGTTTTGAAGACATTAAAACTATGCTAGAGGGTTCAGATATTGTATTTATCTCTGCTGGTCTTGGTGGTGGTACAGGAACAGGTGCCGCTCCAATTATTGCTCAAGCAGCAAAAGAGATTGGTGCATTGACAGTTTCTATCGTTACAAGTCCTTTTAAATTTGAAGGTAGAAAAAGAACTAAACTTGCTAAAGAAGGTTTAGAAGAGCTTAAAAGAGAGAGTGACTCTATTATTGTTGTTCCAAACGAGAAACTTCTTTCTATTGTTGAAAAAAATCTTGGTATAAAAGAGAGTTTTAGAATGGTAGATGACATTTTAGCTCAAGCTGTTGGTGGTATTTCAAAAGTTATTCTTTCTCATGGTGAGAATGACATCAACCTTGACTTTGCAGATGTTAAAACTGTTATGGGACACAGAGGACTTGCTCTTATGGGTGCTGGATATAGTACAGGTACAAATGCAGCATATGATGCAGCAAAAGCAGCAATTGAATCTCCACTTCTTGACAATATATCTATTGATGGTGCTATGGGTGTTCTTGTACACTTTGACATTCACCCAGACTATCCTATTATGGAAATTGGTGAAGCGATGAACATAGTTGAAGAGTCAGCAGATGAAGATGCATCAGTTATTTTTGGAACAACAACTAACGAAAATATGGATATTGATGAAGTACGTATTACTATTGTTGCGACAGGTTTTGAAGATAAAAATGCTATTGCTGAACCAACATCAAGAGTACAAACAACTTTAACTGAGATTCAAACACCAAATTCAACTCTTATCAATACAACAAGAGGATTGAACAAAATGGTTGTTGGTGGATATAATGGTGAACATGAAGACATTTTAGATGTACCGACATTTTTACGAAAACAAATGGACTAATAAAAATATTACTCCCTCCTTATTTAGCTAGAGAGACTCTTCCCTCTCTAGCTATCCTTCTCATCTAAACAATTGAACCCTCTGATAAACCTAGGTACCCATAACAACACTAGCTTTTATCTAGGCTAGGCACTCTTTTGAAGTCCTAGCCTTAGCTAAGTCGAAAAAGAGTAACAACGTATAGATGAAAGCTAGTATTGCCCTTTGGGTGTGTTTTGCAAACGCAATCTTTCACAAGATACTTACTTCGTCTTAGCTACGGCTAGGACTTGAAAGTCTCTTGCAAAATCTTACATTTGCAAAAACCATTATGTGTGACTAGGTTTATCAGAGGGTTCAATTAATAAAAAACTATACATTATTTTGATATTATTACCTAAATTATTTACTTAGGAAATATATATGAAACATATTAAAAAACTTTCAACTATAGCTACTGCAACTGGCTTGGGTGCATTACTTGCTACGGGTCTAACAGGTTGTATTGGTGGTGGTAATCAACAGCAAGAACAACAGCAAATGGCAAAAGGTGCTTTTGTAATTATTGAAGAGACTGCCCCTGGAAAATATAAGATAAAAGATGAATTTCCAGCTGATGAAACAAGAATAGTACTTAAACAACTTGACGGAGTTGAACGTGTACTTACAAAAGAAGAGATGGACAAGCTTGTAAAAGAAGAAGAAGCAAAGATTGACAATGGGACATCTACATTAACACAGCAAAACCCAGAAGTATCACAAGGTATGGGACTTGGATCTGTTTTACTCTCTAGTATTGCAGGTGCAATGATTGGTTCATATATAGGAAACAAACTTTTTGGTAATCAAAACTATCAAAACAATAGAAAAGCTGGATACAAATCTCCATCTACATATTCAAGATCTCAAAAAAGTTTTTCTCAACCAAGAAAAAGTAATTCTGCTAAAAAGTCTGGTTTCTTTGGTGGCAAAAAAAGTTCATCTAGAAAAAGTTCTTTTGGTGGTTAAGAGATGTTAACATTACAAAAAACATCTCCATTAGATAAAAACTATTTAGAATCACTAGGTTTTGTATGGCATACAGATAGTGATAAAACATCATATATATCAGATGAACTTGTTCTCATTTCTGAATCAGAAGCTGAAGCATATTATGAAGCTACAAATGAACTTTACGATATGTTTGTAGAAGCTGCTGAGTATGTAATTGAAAACAATATGTTTCATGAGATAGGTATTCCTTTCAATTTAATAGATATTATTAAAGAGTCATGGGAAAATGATGTACATTGGCATCTTTATGGTCGTTTTGACCTTGCAGGAGGATTAAATGGTCAAGAGATAAAACTTTTAGAGTTTAATGCAGATACTCCTACTGCACTTTTTGAAACTGCGATTATTCAATGGGCCATGTTAAAACAAAATAACTTAGAAGAGGCAAGTCAATTTAATTCACTTTACGAATCATTAGTTGACAATTTCAAAAGACTAGTCACTCTTGAAGAAGATGTATCAACTTTTGAAGAACGTTATGATGGTTGGAACTTTCTTTTCACTTCAGTAAAAGATAATGAAGAAGAAGAAAATACAGTTAAATTACTTCAGCACATTGCAAATGATGCAGGATTCAATACCGAATTTGCATATATTGACGATATAGAATTTTCAGGAGAAGAAGGTATCTATTACAATGATCAAAACTACCAACTATGGTTTAAGTTAATACCTTGGGAAGATATTGCTCTAGAAGAGTCTGATTTAGCTATGTTACTAAGCAATATTATTAAAAATCAAAAAGCAATCATATTTAATCCTGCATACACCCTACTTTTTCAAAGTAAAGGCATTATGAAAATTTTATGGGATCTTTATCCTGATCACCCTCTTCTTCTTGAAACTTCTTTTGAACCACTAGAAGGTAAAAAACAAGTTAAAAAGCCAATATTTGGTAGAGAAGGTGGAAATGTTTCAATTTTAGATGAAAATCAAATAAGTTTAGAAGAGATAGATGGTGACTACGCCAATCATAAGATGATCTATCAGGCTTATACAGAACTTCCAACAGACTCAGAAGGTCAATCTTACCAGGCAGGTGTTTTTTATGCTTACGAGGCTTGTGGATTAGGTTTTAGAAAAGGTGGAAAGATTTTAGATAATATGTCGAAATTTGTAGGGCATATCGTTAAGTAAAAATATTTATTCGTGGGTTTTAACCCCACGAACTTTTTTAAAACTGTTTTTCTAAAAACGGAATAATCTGTTTTTTTCGACTCATAACACCTTTTAACCAAACTTGTGCATCTTCTAGTTTAGCTTCAAAAGCATCTTCAATCTTTTCAGTTTCATCTGAAAGTACAAGAAGTTGAGAACCTTCTTGCATTATGTCAGTCAAGAGAAGAAGTATAGAGTGTCTTGCCCCCTCCTCTTTTAAATCTTTCATTGCAGAGAAAAGATCTTCTTTCATATCATCAAATACAGAAAGATCTACAACTTCAAGTTGACCTACTCCAATTTTATGTTCACCCATATTGAAATCTTTAAAATCTCTCAATACCAACTCTTTAGATGTTGCATTCAATACATTTGATTTAACAATGAACATTTCCATACCAAAAGCTTTATAGTCCTCTATACCTGCTATTTCTGCAAGCTCTTTACATGCTTTTGTATCTTCTTTAGTACATGTTGGCGATTTAAAAATTACCGTATCTGATAAAATCGCACACATCATCATACCAGCTAAGTTTTTTGGAATTTCAATATCATAATAATCAAACATCTGTTTGACAATTGTATTTGAACATCCTACAGGACGTACCCACATTTCAAGAGGAGAGTCAGTTTTTAAATCACCCAATTTATGATGATCAACAATACCTAAAATATTTGCTTCATCAATATCAGCAGGACTTTGCGAACTCTCCATAAAATCTATAAGATAAACATTTTCACCAGCATATGATGTTTTTAAAATTGGTGTTTCATACTCAAATTTATCAAGGATCCAAGCTGTTTCAGGATTAAGTTCCCCTTGTCTTGCTGCTATACAATCCTCACCTAATTTATTTTTTAAATATGTAAGAGAAATTGCTCCAACGATTGAGTCAGTGTCTGGTGTTGTATGTCCAAATATATATGTTGCCATGATTATTCCTAATAATAGTTTGAAAAAATTATATCATATTTTAGAACAATCTACTACTACAATTTCAATCTTCTTACTATCAATTTTAGCCGCTGTTAGAGTACCACCCCAAACACACCCAGTATCTAGAGAGAGAACATTGTCATCATTGTAAAAACCAAGTGTTGACCAGTGCCCAAAAATAATTTTAAGCTCTATATCTTTTCTATTTTTACAATCAAACCAAGGTTTTAATCCAATTTTCTTTAAAGCTTGAGTCGGCTTACCTTTTTGATTAAAATCCAATCGTCTATCTTTATAGCAAAAACGCATACGAATAAATGAACTTAAAATATATCTGTCAATATCTATATCTGATGCACTTCTATCAAAACGTTCTGAACCATGTTTGAACATCTGTTTTAGCCATATCTTGACATCATTACCTTTTAATTTATTTTCAATTCTATTTGAATATTCCACTGCCATACCTAAATCAAACTCGGGAGATATACCGGCATGAGACATACAATAGCCAAGAGTAAAATCTACATGTAAAAACTTCTGCTCTCTAAGCCATTCAATTAGTACTTTTGCTTTAGGTGATTTAAGTATAGGGTCAATGTATTCATTTGATTTTTTTATACCATAATATGCGGCAATTAGTGCTACATCATGATTTCCAAGAACAATTACTACAGACTCTTTTATGCTGTATAGGTATTCTAATACTTCTAGTGATTTTGGACCTCTATTCACTAAATCACCAGCAATCCACAATTTATCTTTTTTGGGTTCAAAATTTATTTTTTTTAAAAGTTTTTGTAAAGAGTCATTACACCCTTGTATATCTCCAATTGACCATACTGCCATTAAAGCAACCTCTTTTTATATATTTCTATTTTTTTATCTATACTCATCTTTGCATAAGCAGCTGAAGGAGAAGGTAAATAAACTTTTTCTATATCTATATATGAAAAGTTAATTTCAAATAATGCTTGAGCTTTTTTCCCAGTAAATGCGACTTTTGTAATGCTTGGATGCTCATCTAAAAAAGATGGCAAATCATTTACCTCTTCATCTTCTAATGAACTATCAAGAGAATTTTTACGATTACAAGTTTTGATCATATCCCATAAAGCAAATTTAGCCTCTTTCAGTAGCCATATTTTTTGATCACGGTTATTTATAGGGTACAAAGTTATTGCTTCTAGTATTTTCCAAAACTGGTTTGATGGATGAGCATAATAAAAATTATTTTTAAAAGATTTAATACTTGGGAAAGAGCCAAGTATTAATGTTTCACTATCTTTAAAAACAATAGGTTTAAAGGGATGTTCTAAAAATTCGTCACTCATAATGCTTTCCTCTGTAATTATCGTAGAGTGCGTTTCCCAACGCACATTTTATTAAACCTTTCGGCAAAAATATTTTGTATGAGTATTTTAATATGTGCTGCGTTAGGAAACGCACCCTACACATCCTATATTTATTTACATGCTTTTTGCATATTTCTAACTAACAATACTAATAATGCCAAAGAAAAAATCTTAAAATTTATCTCAGAACCTTTATGTGTATTTAAAAAAGCTACTGTCTTTGTCATCTCTTCACCTGCCATCTGCATATGTAAAATATCAGGAATATAATATTGGGTAAATAACAAACCCGTTGCCAATACAAAAAATGTAGCTACCTGGGTAATAGTATCTCTTTCAAATTTTTTATATTTGTACCCCTCATAAAGTGCAACTATTACAAGTGTAAATGTAACCAAATACGATAGTCTTAAAAAATTTTGAGTCATTATGATACCCTCTTGATAATTACTAAGTATTTCACCAGATAACCATCGTTCAGTATGAAAAGTTACAGGTGCTACAACTGCACCAGCATATAATCCTGCACCTAAAGTAGCACCTAAAAGTACCAAATAAAACATTGTTGTTATTTTAAAATATTTATTCATTATTTCCCATCATTATTTAAATTTTATTACAAAACCTCTATCTAAACCTGCTAAGTCTTTATAGAATTTTATGTATTCTACTTCAAAATCTTTAACAAAAGCCTCTATAGGTTTTTTTTGATCATATCCCATTTCACATGCCAAATATTTTATACCTCTTTTATTGACATCTATAATTATCTGTTTTAACAATTCATCACCAACATAACCACCAAAAAGTGCCTCTTTTGGTTCATAGTCAACCACATGTGACTCTAGTAAAAAATTTTCCGCAATATATGGTGGATTAGATACTACTAGTTCTAATTCGTTGTAAACTTCATCTATAAGGTTTGACTTTATTAACTTAATTTGAGAAGCTAATGAAAATTTTTCAACATTTTTTTTTGAAACTTCTAATGGTGTATCACAAATATCGGTTGCAACAATATTTAAAGATGGAAATTTTCTGGCCAAAACAATTGATATTGCACCTGAACCTACACCAATTTCAGCAATATTTTTTATATTCTCTTTTTTAATGATTTCTGATACTAAGTCAATAAGTATCTCTGTTTCAGGTCTAGGTATAAGGACACCATCCTTAACTTCTAATTCAATATCATAAAAACTAGCTTTTTCAACAATATATTCATATGGTTCATTATTCTTTCGTCTTTGTACAAGAGTCATATATTTATCTAACTCAACTACAGGTTCTTTATCATGAGTTATTAAATATACTCTATCTCTATTAAGTAAATATGCTAAAAGCAACTCTGCCTCATATTGTGATCTTTCACAACTATTTTCAAGCTCTTTTGTTGCCCATTTTATACATTCTTTTATTGTCATATTTTTATTCTTTATTAAATTATTGGAGTTATTTATATACTTTACTTATTATTGTTATGTTATAATGTTATTTAACTATAGTAAGTATATTCAAAATTATATCAAAGTCTTCTTTCCTATATGTTTCTAATCTCCAAATTAAAGGTTTCCTTTGGCATCTCCATACTATTTCCCAAAAAGTAAAATTTTTTTAAAAATGAAAAACTCATTTGTAAAAAAGTTTTTAACAGATAAAGCAAGTATTAAATACTTAGAGGATGGCTTTATTAAAGCTACAGATATTCCTTTCGTAAAATATATTAAAATGAAAGATAAAGATGGTAAATTATCTCTTGATTTAAAAAAATCTGTTTGTAACCATGTTGATACAATTCATGCAGCAGCACAATTTACTTTGGCTGAAACTGAATCTGGTATGCGTTTACAAAGTCTTTTTCCAGAACTTGAACAAAAAGTAATACCACTACTTAGAGAAGCAAATATAAAATATAAAAAACCTGCTACACAAGAGATATTTGCATACTCTTTTGTAAAAGATGAAGATGTTGAAAAATTTAAAATACAATTTCAAAAAAAAGGAAGAGCTCTACTAAAAATTAGAGTTGAGATAAGAGATATAGAAGATACTCTTACCTGTGAAGCTAATTATAATTGGTATGTACAAGCTCGAACTGACTAAAACTATTTACTAGATTTAGTATCCATATAAGAAAATATACCCTCTTTTTTTAAATCAATATTTTCTTTCTCTTCAACAATAATATTTGAAGCATCATACCCTAACTCTTTCAATCTCTCAAGCACTGGGGGATGAGTATAGTAAAAGAATATAACTAAAGGATGAGATTTAGGAAATGCCTTATTTTCTGTCACAAGTTTCATAAGTGCAGATACTAAATTCTCTTTCCCTCCCATTTTAGAACCATACTCATCTGCTGCATACTCATTGTGACGGCTAACATAAGACATAATGGGAGTAAAAACAAAAGATACCAAAGGTAAAAGTAACATTAGCATTGCTATATTAACTCCAGCTTCAGGAACAACACCCATTTGAGTAAACAGTTCATCAGGAAGATGCCCAAAAAGATAAAATGATATAAAGAGTAAGACTCCCATAAGAGCTATGTTTTTCCAAATATCACCATGAGAGAAATGTCCTAACTCATGTCCTAAAACTGCTAAAAGTTCTTTTTTATTTAATTTATCAACCAATGTATCAAAAAGAACAACTCTTTTACTCTTGCCTAGTCCTCCAAAAAAAGCATTCAATCTGCTATCCCGTTTACTTGCATCCATTATAAATACGCCATCACTTTTTAATCCTGCTTCATTCATAAGATTTATAATAGCATCTCTCAATTCACCATCTTCTAATGGTGAAAACTTATTGAAAAGGCTCATAAAAAATGGCATTAAAACATTTGCTAAAACTGCGATTGTAAAAATAAGTAAAAAGCCCCATAGCCACCACATTTCAAAAGAAGAGATTATTTGTGCCAAAAGAGCAAATATTGCTCCTCCAATAAATATAAATAAAACAGATGACTTTAGAGTGTCAAATATAAACATTTTTTTAGTCATTTTGTTAAATCCAAAAGATTCATCTATTATGAAAGTTTGGTATAGTTGAAAAGGAAGTCCAACTACAAAATTGACAGCAATAAAACCAAATAAGAATAATACTGCATGAAGAATATAGGAATCAACATTTACGAGTGAAGATATAAATGCAAAACCGGCCATTATCCACCATACAAACATTAAATAATCAACTAAAGTTTCAACTAATCCAATTTTTTCTTTTGCAACAGCATAGTTTCCAGCAATAAGATATTTACTCTTATTCATAAGAACTGGATCTTTTCTCTTTTGATCATTTATGTAACCTATTTGCATAACTGAGATGTACATTTTCATAAAAGTATAAATAGTATATAGAGCAAGTATTATTTCAAGCATTAGAATCCTTAATTTTATATCTGAGGAATATACCAAATCAAGCCTTAAATCCCACTCAATTTGGTATAATTACTCCATATTCTCTAAGGACTTATAATGGCACTCATCGACCTATTTAACATTAAAAAGCAGTATGACATAAAACTTCTTCTTGATAATGTTGATTTTCATTTAAATGAAGGGGAGAGAGTAACTATTGTTGGACAAAATGGATGTGGAAAATCTACACTTATGAAAATAATCATAGGAGAAGAAGATCCTACAGAAGGCAAGAGAGTGGTTACAAACTCTATACAGATAGAAATGCTTGCACAACAACCAAAGTTTGATCCATCACTTAATGTTCGAGAAGCAATACTTAATGAACTCACTGATTTAAAGGAAGCTAAAGATATTTATGACAAACTAAGCATACAAATTGCTGAAGATTTTGAAAACAAAGATCTTATTAAAAAGTTAGAAAAAGTATCTGCTTTTCTTGATCATCATAATGCATGGAACTTAGATGATAAAATAGAAAGAGTACTTCTTGAATTTAAATTAAAAGAGTATGAACACAGACCTGTAGTTTCATTATCTGGTGGAGAACAACGTCGTGTTGCCTTAGCATCTCTCATACTTAAGAAGCCAGATGTACTTCTACTAGATGAACCAACTAACCACCTTGATGTATATATGGTTGAGTTTTTAGAAGAAATTTTATTAAAAGAAAAATTTACACTACTATTTATATCTCACGATAGACATTTTATTGACACAATTGCAACAAGAGTTGTTGAAGTTGACAATAAGGAGCTAGTCTCATATACCGGTGGGTATATGGATTTTTTAGAACAGAAAGAAGCACGTATGCATGCTTTAAAAAAAGGTCATGATAATTTACTAAGACTTTTAAAACAAGAAGAGGCATGGCTAAGTAAAGGTGTAAGAGCAAGAGAAAAACGTAATCAAGGTCGTAAAAAAAAGGTTTTTGAACTACGTGATCAGGCTAAGAAAAATCCTACACTTATTAGAAAAATGATGATTGATCTTGAACGTGAAAAGAAACACTTTAATCGTGAAGATGGAGTATCTAAGAAAAAAATGCTTTTTGAATTGGAAAATATGTCATATTCTGTTCCAGGGAAAAAACTTATAGAAAATTTAACTACACGTATATTACAAAAAGACAAAATTGCTATTGTAGGTATAAATGGAGCAGGTAAATCTACACTATTAAAACTAATGCTTGGACGTATTAAGCCAGATACAGGAACTATTAAACAAGGTGATTTTGAATTAGGATATTTTGATCAGCATAGAGAGATGCTCGATAACAATAAAACACTTATGGAGACATTCTGTCCTGATGGTGGGGATAGAGTAGAAGTTCAAGGTCAAAATTTACATCTATATGGATACATGAAAAGCTTTCTTTTCCCAAAAGAGTTTTTAAATAAAAAAATCGGAACACTATCTGGTGGTGAAAAAAACCGTGTAGCGCTAGCTTTACTACTATCTAAAAAAGTAGACTGTCTTATACTTGATGAACCTACCAATGACTTAGATATTCAAACTATAAATATTTTAGAAGAGAAACTCATAAATTTTTCTGGTGCTCTTCTTTTTGTATCACATGATCGTTACTTTATAGATAAAATAGCTTCTAAACTTTTTATATTTAAAGGTGAAGGTGTTGTTGAAGAGTCTTACCAAACATATTCAGAGTACTTAGCCATAGAAAAAGATATGAAAGAGCTATCTACATTAGATAGTGAAGTTAAAAAAGTTACAAAAAAAGAAGAGAAACCAAAAAATAGAATAGTAACTAAGTTAAGTTATAAAGATCAAAAAGATTTAGATGATTTACCAGATGAGATTGAAGATTTGGAAAATAAAATCAGTGAGTTAAACAACTGTCTTGCCAATCCAGACTGCTATAAAGAAAAAGGACTTGCAAAACTTTCTGATGAATTAATTTCATTAGAGAAGATTTATGAAGAGAAAAGTGATAGATATCTTGAAGTACTAGATATATTTGAATCCTTATAAAATAGAGATTGATTGTTGATTAAAATTAAGAGTGAAGTAGTTAA
>FPKX01000035.1_pt1 | contig 28806 bp, 33 predicted proteins | sample 1057381 | NCBI WGS metagenome assembly FPKX01 (sample SAMEA4473313, study PRJEB15554) | hydrothermal vent metagenome | biome: marine basaltic hydrothermal vent biome; feature: marine hydrothermal vent; material: water | place: Pacific Ocean | collected 2011-06-14/2011-07-23 | depth 1199 m
ACCAGAGTCAAACAGGTATTACCTTACCTCGTATATTGAAGAAAGATCAATAACTTTTTTCTCGTTCCATCTCTCCAGAGATGTAACACAGACATAAACTCAAACAACAAATACACAACAACACTGCATATATGATTTAGCTATTACAATACGTTTTAGAGAGGTGCTCTCATCTTTTCTATACTTTTTGTGCTACAATGCCAAAAATCAATATGGAATTTTCTATATATTAAAGTAAGAGCATATGAAAAATTTAATTATTGTCGAATCACCGGCAAAAGCACGAACCATCACCAATTTTCTGAGCAAAGACTACAAAGTCATCGCTTCAAAAGGGCACATTAGAGATTTGCCTAAAAGTACCTTCGGAATCACAATCGATGATGAGACAGGAGATCTTGTACCTAAATATTCTATTCCCAGAGATGCCAACCCCACTGTTAAAGAGTTGAAAAAACTTGCAAAACAGGCTGAAACAGTCTTTATCGCGACCGATGAGGACCGCGAGGGAGAAGCTATTGGGTATCACATTGCCAAGGCTATCGGTAAAGAACCAACAGAGCTACCACGTATTGTTTTTCATGAAATTACAAAATCTGCCATTCAACATGCGCTAGAAACACCTCGCAAGGTAGACATGAATTCCGTAGATGCACAGCAGACCAGACGTCTTCTTGACCGTATTGTGGGGTACAAACTCTCTCCTTTGCTTGCAAGTAAGATACAAAAGGGACTAAGTGCCGGTAGAGTGCAGAGTTCAACTTTGAAACTTGTGGTTGACAAAGAGCGTGAAATCAAAGCTTTTAAACCTGAAGAGTACTGGACGATCGATGCCATTTTTGAAAAAAACATTGATGCTTCCATTTATGACTATAATGGCCTCAAGATAGACAAACTGACAATAAAAACAGAGACAGATGCTACAGAGATAACTACTGCTGCTCAAGGGGAATCTTTTGTCGTGGCTTCTCTTGAAAAGACCAAACGAAAAACTAAAACACCTCCTCCTTTTATGACTTCAACGCTACAGCAAACAGCTTCTACACAGTTAGGTTTTTCACCTAAAAAGACAATGATGGTAGCGCAAAAACTTTATGAAGGTGTTAAAACAGACCAAGGAACAATGGGTGTCATAACATATATGAGAACAGACTCAATGAACCTTGCGAAAGAGGCAGTTGAAGCAGCAAGAACATACATAAAAGAGACTTATGGCGATAAGTATCTTCCTGCAAAAGCAAAAAACTATGTGACCAAATCAAAAGGCGCACAGGAAGCACACGAAGCGATCCGCCCAACAATGGTTGACTTTGATGCAAAAAAAGCAGCAGACTATCTTTCAGTAGATGAGTTGAAACTCTATAGACTCATCTATAGCCGTTTTCTTGCCTGTCAAATGACAGAAGCAGAGCTTGAGTCACAAACACTCCTCTTCAAGGGAGACAAATGTACGTTCAAAGCCTCTGGAAGAAAACTGCTTTTTGATGGTTTCTACAAAGTTACCGGACATGGAGACAAAGACAAACTTCTTCCGGAACTTAAAAAAGGACAAGTAGTTTCACTCGATGACATTAAGCAGGAGCAACACTTTACAGAACCTCCAGCACGATACAATGAAGCCAGTCTTATTAAAAAACTTGAATCTTTAGGAATCGGCCGTCCAAGTACTTATGCACCAACAGTTACTACTCTTCAGACACGTAAATATATAGAGTTGGAGAAAAAGCGTATTCACCCTACAGAGATTGCCTTTACCGTTATAGAGATGCTGGAAAAACATTTCCCAGAAATTGTTGACAGCGGATTTACTGCCAATATGGAAGAGACACTCGATGAAGTTGCGGAAGGAAAAACTGACTGGCAAACTATCTTAAAAGCATTCTATACACCTTTTTTACAAAAGATAGAAGATGGGAAAAAGAATATAAAGAGTTTAAAAGTTGCTATTCCAACAGGAGAAGATTGTCCAAAATGTGGTTCTGAACTACTTTTGAGAAAAGGACGTTATGGTGAGTTCATCGCATGTTCCAACTTTCCAAAATGTAAATACACTAAAAATACCGACGGTACCGAAGTAGAAGGACCTGAAGAGACAGATGAGAAGTGTGAAAAGTGTGGCTCCATGATGGTCATAAAGAATTCAAAAAGAGGAAAATTCCTTGCTTGTTCTGCTTACCCAAAATGTAAAAATGCCAAGTCGCTTGAACCGGCAAAAGAGTTAAGCGTTCCTTGTCCTGAATGTGGAGGAAAACTGCAAGAGAGAGAAGGACGCAGAGGTAAATTCTTTGGCTGTGTAAACTACCCTAAGTGTAAATTTATTGCAAACTTTGAGCCTGTCGATAAAAAGTGTCCTGAATGTGACTATACAATGGGAATTAAAACACTTAGAGGCAAAGAGGTTTATGAGTGTTTTAAATGTAAGCATAAGATTGAAGCAAAAGAGGAGCAGTAATGAATAGAGAGATATTCCTATGCGCCATAAACAATATATTGAGTGGTACTTGCCTAGAAGATTGTAAATTTTGTACACAATCTGTTAGATACCATGCAGATATTGAACGCTACAGTTATAAAGATATAGATACTATTGTAAAAGAGGCACAGCAAGCAAAAGAGCATGGTGCTCTTGGATATTGTCTTGTTACTGCAGGTAGAGGATTAGACGACAAAAAAGTAGATTTTGTTGCAAGAGCAGCAAGTGCTATTAAGTCAAAGGTAGAGGGTTTAAATCTTATAGCTTGTAACGGAACTGCTAGCAAAGAACAGTTAGTTTACCTTAAAAAACATGGTATAGACAGCTATAACCACAACCTTGAAACTTCGGAACGCTACTATGCAGAAATTTGTACTACACACGCATGGAGTGAGCGTTATGAAACTTGTGAAAATGCAAAACGTGCAGAATTGACTTTGTGTTCTGGTGGTATCTTTGGTATGGGAGAGACAGCTGACGATAGAGAAGAGTTACTAAAGTCTATTGCATCACTCTCTCCAATGTCAACTCCTTTAAACTTCTATCATCCAAACCCTGCACTACCTATTAAGAGTAGAAATATTGAGAGAGATGAAGCTATAAAAATCATATCTAAAGCTCGTTCACTATTGGGGGAAGAGGCTCTACTGATGGTAGCAGGAGGAAGAGAACTACTCTTTGACAACCATGAAGCAGAAATGTTTAAAGCAGGTGCAAATTCAATGGTAATAGGTAACTACCTTACAACTGATGGCTTAGCTCCAAAAAGAGATATAGAAACCCTAAAATCTTTAGGCTACGAAGTGGCAACTTCTTGTGATAGATAGCAATATAACTCTAATTCTGACACTATCTTTGCTTATTTGGGGGAGCCCATTTGTTGCAAAAATTGTTAGAATTCCAATACCACCTGTTGAAATTATCTTAGGATCAATATTTGCCTATATTGGATTCGTAACACACAATCAGTACTTCGACTTAGTTGCACAAATAGGTTTTTTATATCTGATGTTTCTCGCAGGTATGGAAGTTGACTTAAAACAATTAACATCTAGCTCTAAAGATGTCATACAAAAATCGATTATTTTCATTTCTCTAATGGCATTTATTTCAATCTCACTTGGTATGATATTTAGGCTTAACGCTATTACAATTATTTCAATGCCTCTAATATCCATAGGTTTACTCGCATCCCTCTCTAAAACTTACGGTAAAGAACAACCATGGATAAAACTTGCTTTCATCGCAGGTATACTAGGAGAGATCATCTCCATCGCAGCACTTACAGTTTTAGATGCAGCAAGCTCCACAGGTTTTAATGTTTCACTCATCATCAAAATAGGATACCTACTTCTATTTATATTGGCTGTTTATATCATATATAGACTACTACACCTTCTTTTTTGGTGGTTCCCTGAAATAAAAAGTATCTTAGTACCAAAAGTAGATACTTCCGATCAAGATATACGTCTTGCAATGGCTCTATTTTTCATTTTAATTGCTGTTATGTTCTCTTTTGAACTCGAGCTTGCACTAGGATCATTTATAGCAGGTATCGCAATCTCAGCATTTTTTCATCACGAGAAAAAGCTTGAAGAGAAAATTTCAAGCATTGGTTTTGGTTTTTTGATACCTATATTTTTCATACACGTAGGAGCATCTTTCGATCTAAATTCACTTATGGTAGAGGGAGTTGTAACAGGAGCAATACTTATTACCGTATTGATGTTAATGTCAAGAATACTTGCAGCAGTTGTATTGAAAAAGATTACAAAAGCAAAAGATGCTTTGCTTATAGCACTATCGCTATCAATGCCACTTACTTTGCTTGTTGCCGTTGCAACTATTGGATATGAAACTCAGTGGATTGATCTTTTGAGTTATTACCAGCTAATCTTAGCTAGTATATTTGAGATTATTATCTCTATGACAGTCATAAAAATATTGAATGCCAATAAAAAAGAAGAGGATTAATGCTCCTCTTCCATCTCTTTTATTGCTGCTTTATATTCAGCTTCAGCTTTTTGTAATTCTTCGATCTTATCACGAGATACATTTACATCATTTAATTTAGATTTTGTTTCTACTTTAACAGGCTCAGATGTAGGTTTAGCTTCTGATACTTTTTGCACACTCACTTTTTTTTCTGCTTTTGTTTTATCTGCTAACTCTTTTTCAAGTTTTTCTTTTTCAGCCTGAAGCTTTGCTAGTTGAGCTTCATCTCTCTTTTTTTGTTCATTTTTTTCTATGATGAGTTGTTCAGCAGCTGCTTTTTCTAAAGCAGCTTTTTCCTCTTCTAGTTTTTTCTTTTCAGCTAAAAGTTTTTCATTTTTTTTTTCATCGTTCTTTTTGATCTCTTCTTTAGATACTTTATCTACAATAATCTCTTTAGTAGGTGTATCAGCCTTATCTGCAGCAATATCATCATCAATATCGGCATCAAGATCATCATCTAGATCTTCAAGAGCTTCTTGTCTTTCAGCAATAACTGACAGTTCTGCCAAAAGAGAGGCTTTTTCTTGTTCAATTACTTTTATATTTTTAGATATTTCGTATGGATTATCAGAAGCATTGGCCCCCACAAACATAAACACTACAAGTGCCAATAAATATTTTTTCATACTCTCTTCCCTTTTTTCTATAATTTTAATTCAAAGTATACTACTTTAAACTCAACAAAGTATATAGTTTTATATATCTTTATTGAACTTAATTACTTGGCCCTAACTGTTTTAATTCAAAATACTCTTTTTGTAACTCTTGATTATTTTTTTTTAAATTTTGCCCTTCAATTAGTAAGATATTTTTCTCCTCTTTTAGTTTATTCAATACAGTTAACGAATTGTCACCATATATCAATATACCTAAGTAGATACCAAAAAGTAAAATCCCTATAGTTGTCACTAAAAGAGTTTTTAGTGACAATCCGGCTATACCTTCTGCAATTTTAACATCAGACAAGATCTATACCCTATTTTGTAAACAGTGAATCACCAAGGTATTCAAACTGGCCTAACTCTGCTTCAATTTCAAGTAATCTGTTGTATTTTGCAATTCTATCAGATCTTGCAGTTGAACCTGTTTTAATCTCACCTGTATTCAATGCTACTGCAAAGTCTGCAATAAATGTATCTTCACTCTCTCCTGAACGATGAGACATAACACAAGTATATCCTGATCTTTGCGCAAGTCTAACTGTTTGCATAGTTTCAGATACTGTTCCAATCTGATTTGGTTTGATTAAGATTGAGTTTGCAATATTTTTTTCAATACCTTCTGCCAAAATAGCAACATTTGTAACAAACAAGTCATCTCCTACTAACTGTACTTTATCACCAAGTACTTCTGTAAGCTCTTTCCATCCTGACCAATCTTCTTCATCTAAACCATCTTCAATAGAGACAATTGGATACTTATCAACCATGTCTGCATAATATGCAATTAATTCTGAAGAGGTAATTTCTCTATTTTCAGATTTAAGAACATACAGTCCTTCATCGTTAGTCAATTCACTCGCTGCAACATCAAGAGCAATAGCAATCTCTTCACCTGGTTTATAACCTGCTTTTTCAATAGCTTGTATAATAACTTGAATTGGCTCTTCATTATTTTTAAGGTTTGGAGCAAAACCACCTTCATCACCAACAGCAGTACTCTCACCCATACCATCAATAATCTTTTTAAGTGTATGATATACCTCTGCACAAGCTCTCAAGCCTTCAGAAAATCTATCAAAACCTATTGGCATAACCATATACTCTTGAAAATCAACAGAGTTATTTGCATGCTCACCACCATTGATAATATTTAACATTGGTACAGGCATAACAACAGCATTTGCACCACCAAGATAACGATACAAAGGCATACCCATACTTTTTGCAGCAACACGTGCAACAGCCATAGATACACCAAGAACTGCGTTAGCTCCCAATGAACCGTAATTTTCAGTACCGTCTATCTCTTTCATAGTAATATCGATCTCTGCTTGATTAAAAGGACTCAATCCTACAAGTGCATCACAAATTGTGCCATTTACATTTTCACAAGCCTGAAGAACACCTTTTCCCATAAAACGATCTCCGCCATCACGAAGTTCTAAAGCTTCTCTTTTTCCTGTACTTGCACCACTTGGTACAATTGCACTTTCACTATTACCGTCACTTAAACTTACTGTGACTTTTACGGTAGGGTTTCCTCTACTGTCCATTACTTCTGTAGCTACTATTTCATCAATAAATATCACAATTATCCTTTTAAATATTCTATTCTCATAATTCTATCAAAATTCACCCAATTATTGTATGATTGTTTAACTTTTTACTCTGACATTCTCGGATCAATAGGTTTCATTGTTTTAAGATATGCTTTTATATATGCTGGTGTCTGCGAATTTTCTTTATATCCACTTTTTCTTAGATCATAATAGACAAAAGGAAGGTAGTGTTCTCTAGTAACTACAACTTTTGTTTTTCCGGCTTTTGCCCAATTAAACATAGTTTTTGCACCTCTTTTACCAACGTGAATACACCCATGTGACATTGCAGCATCATTACCCATATGTATTGCATGCCCTTGCTGAGTAAACCATAAAGAGAAATCCATATTGTTAATGCCTCTTGGATCAGGATGTGCCTTAGACATGTAGAAACGCTCTTTTCTAAAAATAGTGAAGATTCCCGATGGAGTCTCATGCCCCTTTGCACCAGAAGAGATTACTGCAGCCCACCAGACTGTTCCGTCTCTATCTACAGCATATGCAATCCCATCAGCACCTTTTTCTCTTAGAGAAACTACAATATAATCACTTCCAAGAAGGTCCACAACTTTTTCACTTCCATCTTTTTCAACAGCAAATTTAGTTTTACTCAATGGATATACTTTACTACTCGCATTTGCATTTAAAAAACCTGTAGTTATCAATAGTAATAATGTTACTAATCCCAATATTTTTTTCACATACTTCTCCTGTTTTTTATTATATCTATTCATTATATTATATTTTGGTATACTTTTTATACAAAATAAAGACAAAAGGGAAATTTATGAAAAAAATAGTTACTTTATCACTAATTGTTTCATCACTAATGCTATTTTCAGGGTGTACAAGTTCTAAAATAAATATGGAAAAACAGACTCCAAGTTTTCAATTGGGAGCTAAAGATGGCTGTGCTACAGCCAATGGAGAATATACAAAAAATCATGACTTATTTCAATCAGATTCAGAATATAATAATGGATGGTTTTACGGACGTAAAACTTGTAATCCTTCTGACTCAAGAAAATAAATATACTTAAAAGGCAGAGTTTTTCCTGCCTTTCAATAACTCTTACTCTTTCATCTCACTTTCATCTACAGTCAGAGCAGAACCATAACCCAATGCCTCTTTAATTTTAGCTTCAATTTCAGCCATCATCTCAGGGTTTTCTTTAATTGTTATTTTAGCATTCTCTTTACCTTGTCCTAATTTCTCAGAACCATAAGAGAACCATGCTCCAGATTTATCTACAATATCCATTTTTACACCATAGTCTATAAGTTCACCAACAAAAGAGATACCCTCTCCAAACATAATGTCAAATTCAGCTTGTCTGAATGGTGGTGCAACTTTATTTTTCACAACTTTAGCTTTAACACGGTTTCCTATGCTGGATTCTCCTTGTTTAAGTGTTGCAATACGTCTAACATCAATTCTAACAGAACAGTAAAACTTCAATGCATTACCACCTGTTGTCGTCTCAGGTGAACCATATCCCATTGTACCGATCTTCATACGAATCTGGTTAATAAATATAACCGTAGTGTTTGTTTTATGTAAAATAGCTGTCAATTTACGTAAAGCTTGAGACATCAATCTCGCTTGTAGACCGACATGTGTATCTCCCATATCACCTTCAATCTCTGACTTAGGAGTAAGTGCAGCAACAGAGTCAACAACTATTAAATCAACAGCACCTGAACGTGTCAATGTTTCAAGTACATCAAGTGCCTGCTCTCCAAAATCAGGTTGAGAAACTAGAAGGTTGTCAGTATCAACACCAAGATTTTTTGCATAAACAACATCTAGTGCATGTTCTGCATCAATAAATGCACAAACCATATCTTTCTTCTGTGCAGAAGCAATAGTTTGCAATGCCAAAGTGGTTTTTCCTGAAGATTCAGGACCATAAATCTCAACTATACGTCCTTGAGGAATTCCACCTATACCAAGCGCCATATCAAGACCAAGGGAACCTGTAGATATAGATTCGATTGGCTCGAACTCTTTATCTCCAAGTCTCATTAGCGTACCCTTACCAAACGTTTTATCTATCTGTTTGATTGCCATATCTAGTGCTTTTTGTTTGTTTGCGTCCATTGCCATTGTCATATCCTTACTCTTTTAATTTATAGATTTTATCTAAATAAATAGATATTATTTAGTCATATTGCTAGTTTAATACAAATTTTAATAAATAGTCAGAAATATGTCATATTGTCATATTTTTAACTAAAATTTCTTTCTTTGTACCCTTATGCTAAAATACTGACAATAAAATATAAGGTGAAAAAATGCCAAAAACAATTCAACTAGCCCACTCTCCAGATGCAGATGATATCTTTATGTACTTTGCCATAAAGTTTGGATGGGTCGATATGAAAAATTATGAATTTACAAATATTGGTTTAGATATTGAAACACTCAATGTTGAAGCTATGAAAGGCACTTATGACGTATCTGCAATCAGCTTTGGTATGTACCCTCTCATAAAAGATGAATATGCTCTACTTAGAACAGCTGTGAGTTTTGGAGAAGGATATGGTCCCAAACTTATACGTCGTAAAGATAAAAAATTAAAAAGAAACTTCAAGGTAGCACTATCGGGTCAATACACAACAAATGCAATGTTATTTAGAATCTATTACCCAGAAGCTAGACCTGTATATATGGATTTTCTTGAAATTGAGCAAGCCGTAGTATCTGGTGAAGTAGATGCGGGAGTACTTATTCACGAATCTATACTAGACTATGACGATTCACTTGAGTTGGAAAAAGAACTTTGGGACATTTGGGTTGAGTTAGCTGGAGAAGATCTTCCACTTCCTCTCGGTGGTATGGCAATAAGAAGGTCTCTTCCTTTAACAACTGCCATTGACATTGAAAACATACTTATTGATGGTGTAAAAGTTGCCAATACAAGAAAAGATGAACTATGTGAAAAACTTGAAAAAGAAAACTTAGTTAGAATTTCGGACAAAATGCTTACAAAATATTTAGACATGTATGCTTCAGATGAATCAGTTGAGTTGTCATCACTACAACTTAAAGCTTTAGATAAATTATATGACATAGGATTTAAACACGGTTTATGGCAAACACCTATAAAAACTGAAGATTATCTTATTCCAAAAGAGTACACAACACTTCGGGAACAATAATGATACACCATAGCCGTAGGGTGCTGTGCCCCCACAGCACCAATGACACAAATACAAATGAACATTTTCTGCCGTCAGGGGACAGTACCCTACAGCATACAAACATTATCTATAACAAACGAAAGTATCCATATGTTTTTTAAAACCATAGATTTTTCAAAATATTCAAGTATAAAAGTAGGTCAAGAGACAGAGGTCCTGATGATTGAAAAAGGTGATAATATCCCAAGCGACCGTTACCTCATCGGAGGGGCTAATAACCTGCTGGTCTCCCCCGCCCCTCCTCCACTCATGATGTTATCTAAAGATTTTGCCTATATAAAAGAAGAGAACAATATGCTTACTATTGGAGCAGCAATGCCTACAGGTCGTATTGTATCTTATGCTAAAAAACATAACATATCTGGTTTTGAATTTTGTTCAAAACTACCAGGAACACTTGGTGGTATGCTTGCCATGAATGCTGGTGTTAAAAGTTATGAAATCTTCAATATTTTACATAGTGTTGAAATTGATGGGAAATGGATTTTAAAAGATGACATATCTTTTGGCTACCGTTTTGCAAAATTAAATGGCATTGCTACTGCTGCAAAGTTCAAAGTGACAAAAGGTTTTGACGAAGATTTACTAAAAGAACTCTTATCTTTAAGATCAAACCAACCAAAGGACCCTTCTGCTGGTTCAGCATTCAAAAACCCAAAAGATGATTATGCGGGAAGACTTATTGAGGCTGTAGGCCTTAAAAATTACAGAAGAGGTGATATGGCATTTTCAGAAGTACACTCAAATTTTTTAGTCAATTTGGGAGATGGTAAATTTGAAGATGCCAAATACTTGCTAGAGTTAGCAAAAGATAGAGTTCTTTCAGAGTTTAACATTAGACTTGTAGAGGAGATAAAAATCCTCTAAAGTCTTAATTTGTCTCTTTATTATTTTCGCCTGTACAACGTACACATCTAATAAAGTTTGTCTCAGATCTGTATCTTTTATATATATATGCATCTGCTGGGTAAACTACATAATATTTATTTTCAGTAGTTGGTGTTGATGTCCAGAAATCTTTATCTCTAAAATGAGTAAATACTTGACCATCAATTCTATGAACATGCTGTAACTCATCTGATGTAGGTAATCTCCAATCAGAATAACCAGCATAATATAAAGAACGACAATAACTCATGGCATGGTTCCAAGTACCTGCTTTACCACTGTTATGTGTTCTTGCTACAGCAGAATCTTCTGCATCTGTATACTGCTGGTCTTGCCACATAAGATTTACATCTTCTTCAACATATGTCAAGTCTTGATGGCACACTTTTCCTGCCTCTACCGGTTCAACTGGCGACAAGTCACCACCTGCCAATAAAAAACTAGTTGATAGAGCTAAACATAACGATAAAACAGCTTTTTTCATATTATTCTCCTTGTTCGTCCAATATTATTCAATATGATATTATAACATTTATCAAAATACGCTAAAAAAGAGTATTTGTTATCTATTATTTGCAATCATACTTAAAAGTTATGGATGTATGTCTATTTTTACACCATTTTTTACAGCTGCCCAAAGTTTATCCATATTTGAATTTGAAACTGCCATACAACCCTCTGTCCAATCATGAGCTAAAGTATAGTTGTCTCCTCTACCATCTGCATTCCACTTAGGCTGACCATGAATTGTAATATATCCACCAGGACGTACTCCACGCTTTGCAGCTCTAGCTTTATCTGCAGCATTAGGGTAAGAGATCATTAAAGATTTATATAATCTATTGTCACATTTTTTTCTAACAATAGTGTATGAACCTTCAGGAGTTCTATAATCACCTGCTTGAACTTTATTTCCCTTATCTCCATTTTTACCTAAAGATATACGAAATTCATCAATTTTTTTACCATTTTTATATGTGTATAATCTTCTTTTCTTTTTGTATACAACTATTTTATCTATCATACTTGCAGCATTTATCTCTGCACCTCTGGACATAGTATTTATACACTCTTTTGTCGCATAAGGAGTATTGTCAACCTTACCTTTAAATCCTTGCTCTTTACAACCACTCAAAAACAGCAAAGCTGCTAAAACTAGAAATCCTAAATATTTTTTCATCATAACTCCTATTGTTAATTTTATAGGTATCAACCCCAATCTTCTTCTACACGTTTAGATTTATGCTTATCTTTTTTATACGAAGTGCCATTCTTCAATTTTTGCAAACGATTTAAATTACTCATCTCCGCATCACGTAAGTCATTAAAAATTTTATCATTAAACTCTTCAACTTCACAAGTTTGTGCATATAATCGCTCTATATACATTTTAAGTTGCTGATGATATTCAGAATCAAGCTGTATTACAACTTTTTCATCGAACTTTTTTTTCAACTCTACAAATTTATTAAAAAACTTTTCTGATGAGACATTTTCATCACGAAACATTCTGAAAAGATTTTTACTCATTTTCTCCAATTCAGTAATGTACTTTTGACGATTAAATTTATCTATCTGTTTTTGAGTATATCTAATACTAAACTCCTATTACTTAATAGTTACAGGTACACCTTCGCGAACAGCGTACCAAAGTTTATTCATGTCAGAGTTAGTAATAGCTACACAGCCTTGCGTCCAATTTTTCCCAAGTGTATATTTGTCCCCATTTCCATTAGCATTCCATTTTGGCTGAGCATGTATAGTAATGTCCCCTCCAGGATTTAAGCCTTTAGCCTCTGCACGTGCTACATCTTGTGGTCTAGGGTAAGATATACACAAAGATCTATAGTACTTAGGAGAACATAGTTTTCTATGTATCCAAAATTGACCTTCTGGTGTTCTATTGTCACCTTTTTGCACCTTTTGTCCTACAGGATTTTTACCTAAAGAGACAGGATAAGATGCAACAACTTTTCCACCTTTATATAGGTACATTCTTCTTTTTTTCTTAATAACAACAATTTTATCTACACTATCTGATGCGACATAATCATCTGCATTGAGCATCTCTTTTTTACACTCTTTAAGAGAGTATTGATTTGCTTTGACATTTGCTGAGTTACATCCAGAAAAAAAGAGCATAAAAAGTGTGAGTATTAGTAGCTGTAAGTATTTATAAGTATTCATAATTGATTGTAACAAAAAAGAAATTAAAGGTAAAGAAAAGTGAAAGGGAAATGTGTTAAAAAGGTAAAGAAAGCAGTAAAACCCAAAAGGGTTTTACTAAAAAGACTAAAGTGCAGCTCTTGCAGCAGCTAAAGCTTCTTCATAGTTAGGCTCTTCTGTTATTTCTGGAACAACTTGCTTATATGCAACTTTTCCATCTTTACCAACAACAAAGATAACTCTTGCAGTTACACCAGCCAAAGGACCGTCTGCTAAAAGTACACCATATGCGTTAGCGAAGTCTCTGTTTCTGAAGTCTGAACATACTTTGATGTTTTCGATTCCAGCTGCTCCACACCATCTTGCTGCTGCAAATGGAAGGTCCATAGAAACTGTAATTACCTCAACACCGTCAAGTGACGCTGCTTCTGTGTTAAATCTTCTAGTTTCTGCATCACATACACCTGTATCTAAAGATGGTACTGCTACTACTAGTTGAACTTTACCTTCACCACCAACTTGCTCATCTTGAAGCATTGGGTTACAATTTACTACTGTTACTACTGGTGCTGTATCACCTACGTTTAATTCTGTTCCTGCAAGATTACATACGATGTCGTTTTTAAATGTTACTGTTGACATTTATATCCTTTTAATTTGTTTGATAAATGTATTATGACTGAAATAAGATAAAATTTGTCTTAATTAGATTATTTTATTTTTATCTAGTGTAAATAACACATAAACACATATAGATTATAAGTCAAAAAAATTAACGATTTTTAAAGTTATATTTATAGAAGTAGTAAGTTATTTAGGTTCCAAAGTACTTATATATCTATAGTTTCCAATAAATATTTAAATACTTTGTACTCTATTTACATTTAAAAAGAAAATTTATGTCAATTATCTTTTTTCACATATTGTCTCCAATGGTAACACTTAGAAAGTTAAATCTTTACATTCCAGGGAGACGCGGTATTTTTCCAAGCTTTGAGTTACGGCAATACCAACCCCAACCTTTTTTCATCCAGTGGCCTACAACAGGCAGAGGTATTATTTTTTCACTCTTCATATCCCTGTAAACTAAAGCAGCTCCATCACCAGTATCCATCATGCACAATATATTTAAATGCTCTTCATACCCTCTTTTTGAATCTATATTTTGAGAGTGCTGAAAAATATTATATGCAACATTTTTAGCCATTACTTCTGCGACATGACCCTGCTTTGCTCTCCACTCAGGACCATTAAGAGAGGCTATATCTCCAATTGCATAAACGCCTTCAAAGCCTTCTATCTCACTGTAGTCATTGGTTAAAACGTATCCGGCTTCACTCAATGGCAAGCCAGAGTTCTCAACAATATTATGTCCCTTTCCTGCCGAAATGAACATTGTGAGATCAGACTCTATCTTCTCTCCATCTTCAAAAAGTATGCCATCTTTCTCAAAAGAGACAATTTTTGTACCTACTTTTTTTGAAATATTTTTCATTTTAAAGACTTTATCCATCATTCCCATAGCTTTTTTACCCATTTTTTTACCAGGTTCCGCCATAGGTGCAAAGAAAATAAGTTCAAAATTATCTCGAACTCCTCTCTTCTTCAAATAATTATGAACATTAAACAATACTTCAAAAGCTGGTCCACCTCTAACTGCTGATGAGTCTTTAGGGTTTCCGCCAAAGCCCATGGCAATTTTCCCCGAACCTTTTGACAGCAAGGCATCTAGCTTCTCATATATTTCTGTAGCCTCTTCAGGTTTAGCACATATTGACAGAGAGTTTTCAATACCTTTAAATTTCATCTTATCCTGTCCCATTGCCAAAACAATATACTCATAATCGTCAAGAACACGATTCGACGCAAGAGTTACACGTTTTTGATCTGCTTCAAATTTTACTATTGGGTCCACAATAAGTTTAAACCCATGTGCAAAAGCCAACTTATCTAAAGGAACAGAGATATCTTCTTTTGTCAACTCTCCTGTCGGAATCCAAATTGACGTAGGATATATATAAAAATAATCTCTATCCGATACAAGAGTAACATCCATATTTTGTTTTCTTAAATATATTGCAGCTTCAACTCCGGCAAAACCACCACCTAAAACCAATACTTTTGACATTAAATTTCCTTACTTTTTAATTAAATCTGAACGTGGGTAAACAAACACTGTTTCTCTGTTAACTACAATTTTCTCTTTGTTATCTACTGCAAATGCTCTTATCGTAATAGGAATAGGAACATCTTTTCTGGCATTATCTGCTAGTTTCTCTTTTGTTCTTAAAATAACAACTTTCTTACGCTTTTTCCCAGCCGCAATTGAAAAAGGCTCTCTAGGTCTTACAATTTCAATTTTATCATTGTTTAAAACTTCAAAACTATATGTATGCTTGACACTATCTGTGTTTGTAAAGAGGAATAGATAGTCATTTTCAACTACTGAATTATCAAGAACCTTATATAGTCGTGTCCCCTTATTTATATTTAAAAGCATATGCTCTTTAGTACTTCCCATTGCAAAAAGTGAAATTAGAACTATGACCAATACTGCAAAGTATGCTATTATCTTCGGTCTGAAGTAATTTGTTTTACCTTCATGTCTAAGTGTCTCTTTTTCAGATGACCACTGTACCAGACTCGGCTTACCAAGTGCACCCATTACCGTAGTACAGGCATCCACACACTCCAAACAGTTGATACACTCAAGCTGCAAACCTTTACGAATATCTATATGTGTAGGACAAACAGTAACACAAGATTCACAAGTAGTACACTCTGCATTTGGTTCAACTGCTAACAGATCTTTTGTTTTTGAATACTCTTTATGTTTGTCATTTCCATGCCCCTTATAAATTTCACCACCACGAATAGGGTCATAAACAGCCATAACAGTTTCATCATCATAAAGTACCGACTGCACACGACTGTAAGGACAGATATATATACAAAAATCTTCTTTAATGAAAATCACATCCACAATGATAAACAGTGCTGTACCTATAAAGATACCTACAAGCATCATATGTTCACTTGGATTTTGAAGGTAAGCAAAGAAATCACTAGGTGGCACAAAGAACCAGAGGAAATCTGCCGCAGCGATAAATGCCAAAATAGACCAAAGCAATATTGCAACCACTTTCTTCACCTGATTTTCTGTTTTTGACATATCTGGTTTTTTCTGTTTATTTTTAATACGTTTATGCAAACCTAGAAGTTTTGTTTCAATTCCATCTCTGTAAATAACTCTAAAGATAGTTTGTGGACAGGCCCAACCACACCATGCCCTACCACCTACTGCTGTTACGGCAAAGATACCAAGAAAGAGTAGCATTAAAAGAAAAGGCATTAGGTAAAGTTCCTGCATATCAAAAGCAACCCCTGCCAAATGTAATTTTTTATGGTCAAAGCTCAAAAGAAAAAGATGATTCCCTCCTATGGTGATCCACGGCATTACCAGAGCTATAATCGTTGCTATTACATATGCCCAATAACGCTTAATCCTGTAAGGGACCCATCCTTTTAAATACTCTTTGCTTTTATTCTTTTTAGGTACTTTATTTTCTTCTATCTTCTCATTACTCATTGGCGAATCTTCCTTTTTTCTTATATTTGTATTTTATAACTACAGTTTATAATTAGGTTAATGATAAACTATACAGGATTAAATGTTTCTTAATGAACAATAATTTTTATCATTTAGTCTAATTTGTTTCTTTATTGCTTCCTTTTTTATGCTAAAATTAGAAAAAAGTAGGACATACACTTGAACTTAACACACTTAGATGAACAAAACAAACCTAAAATGGTAGATGTCGGAGACAAAGCACCAAGTACACGTATAGCAACTGCCTCAGGTATTATTGAAGTTGGTCAACCTGCCTTCGATGCAGTCATTGCAAACTCTGCAAAAAAAGGACCTGTACTTCAAACTGCAGTTATTGCAGCTATACAAGGGACAAAGCAGACAAGTACTCTCATACCAATGTGTCACCCACTCATGCTAACTTCTGTTAAGACTGACATTGAAGAGTTACCTGAACTACCTGGGTTTAAACTAACCGTAACTGCAAAACTTAAGGGACAAACTGGTGTTGAGATGGAAGCACTAACCGGTGTTAGCGTTGGTCTTTTAACTATTTACGATATGCTAAAGGCTATAGATAAAGGTATGATTATAAGAAATGTACAACTAGAGCATAAATCTGGAGGAGACTCTGGAGACTTTAACAGATAGGAGAAAAAAATGATACTAGACGATAAAACTCAAGAAAAACCAGTCATCGAGTACCCAACAAATTGGGGCTTTAAACTCATAGGAAGAGATAAAGATGCTCTTTTATCTTGCATTAAAGAGGCTATGGGAGAGAAAGAGCATTTATGTTCCATTGGAAACAAATCTAGAAATGGTAAATTTCATAGCTACAATGCGTCATGTTCTGTAGAGAGTGAAGAAGAGAGAAATAAAATCTTTAAATATTTTGAAGAGCACAAAGATGTAAGTATGGTCATCTAATATATGCCAATTTTTTGGCATATATTTAAAGCATAAAAAATTTTAGAGTCTTAACACTTCTACTTTTTCAACTCTACTAACATTTTATCTGCACTAAGACTGACAAGCATTGAAACAATAACGTATGACAAGAAAAAGTACAATCCAACTTCAACTTCTGCCCGCGAAACATCACCTTTATCTACAGTTAAATATACTAAAAAAGTAGCAACCACAAAGACATCAACCATAGACCACTTTCCTATCATTTTAAAAAACTTGACTATGCCGTGAGCAAAATTACTTTTCATAAAGAGTGAAACGAACATTAAGGAGAGTGTTTTTACTATAGGTATCAATACTGAAAAAAGAAGTATAACCGCAGCAACTGCAACATCTCCATTGTCAAAGAGTTTGACTATAGACCCAATAACTCCTTTAGATTCAAAAGAGAGTACAACGTCACCAAGGTACTCAACCTCTTTGTGTATAGTAACCATCATAATAGGGGCAATAAGCCCAAAAACTAGTGTTGTCAATGCTGTGACTGCTCCAAAGAATGTAAAGGCCCTTAATGTTAGTAAAAAGTAAGAACCAAGTACTCCAAACAATAAAAGCATAAAATACAAAGTATATCTGTTACTTAACTCTTTATCTACTTTTGCTTCTGCTTTTAGCTTTTCCAATTTTTCTTTTTTATCGTTTTTGTAAAAACCTAAAGAGAAACTTTCAGCCAACTCTTTCAACTGAAACTCTGCTAACTTCTCTGCTGACATATGTTCAACAAGAGAAGCTGTTATATTCTCATAACTTTTTGCACTTTCATATGCTTTATTTCCAAAGTAAACCATAGAAATCAGCATCATACTCAATATAAAATATAGTATATTATTTTTCATCTCTCTACTTCACCTCAAAATATATTAAAATTGTTTTCTGAAAAAAGTTATCGTTGTCATCACTAACCATAAGGTATCGATTTTTAGCTACTCTGGTCAATCCCTCAAAATTGTCAACACCCCAACCCCTATGTGAATTCATCTTTACTAAAACTTCACTTTTACATAAACCTTTTTTACATTTATTTAGGTAAACCTTCTTCAGAGTTACAACAAAAGGTGAAAGCATATCTATATATGATCTCTCCAAAATTAGTAAATTTCCATCATCCATAACTTCCATAGCTGAAATGGCAGACTTGGCTTCTGGCTCTGCTGTAAAATGCCACTTTTTTCCACTTAGAGCATATATAGTCTGTTTTTTCTTATCATATTTTTTAAGTGGCCACTCTGCTGCTGTTAAAATTCCATATTTTCCATGCCATGCAAGTGCTTCTAACGACTTGTTTCTACTTCTATAATTTTTAGGGTTACGCAAGCTTGAAGGAATTTTATACTTTTTAATCATTTGCCCAAATTTAGCTGAGTTTTTATGAAACCATGCTATTTTTGCTTCTCCCTCAAAAGATATAAGTAATCTTCCTTTGCCATCAAGAGTCATGCCCTCGCTGTCACGTCTCCATTTTTTAAACTTTTTAGCATTCTTCTTTCTTAGTTTTGTTGCATCAAGAGGCTCTAACAATTCAATTTTATCAGTAAATTTAGCATTAAAAACAAATATTTTTCCCTCATCGGAAAGCATATATAACTTATTCTCTTTTTTTAAATAAGCCAAGTCAGATATTTCTGAAAATTTCTGACTCTTTATTTTGTCGAAAACCAACTGTTTTTGATCTAAAATTTTTAACTTCAGATCACTGTTTGAACTGCCATATGGTCTTATATCTATCTCATACACACCTGCATTTAAAGAAAAAGTTAAAAATATAAGTAGAAAGAGTTTATGCATTACACTGTACGTTTTTCTGGAAAGAAATAGACCATTATCAATATCCAGACAATAGCAACATCTATGGCAACATCTGCAAAGTTAAACACAGCAAAGTTAAAACCACAATGCCAAGATACATAGTCAACCACACCTACATGAAAAAACCTGTCATAAACATTTCCCAAGGCTCCACCCATTAGTAAGCCAACAGGAAAAGCATAACGTTTTACATACCCTTCTTTAATCACATAGTAGAGTATAAATAAAATCAAAGCACTCTGTATCCACTTTAGGTAAGGTCCTACAAAAGAAAACATGGAAAATGCCACACCTTTATTGTAGTGCAAGACCAAGTCAATACAATCACCTGCACGGTAATAGCCCTCTAAAAAAAGAGCTTTTATGTTTTGGTCTATTGTAAAAATACCTACAAGAACTAAGAAGAAAACAACATATTGTCTCATTAGGCTAAAGCGCCTTTAAAAAAGTTTTTACACTCTTCCATCATAACATTGAGTTTTTTCTGGTTTTTACCCTCAAGTAAAATACGCAATTTATTTTCAGTACCCGAATATCTAAAGAGATGTCGCATGCCCTCTTCTTCTACTTTTGTCTTAAGCTCTTCTAATCCTTCTATCGTTTCAAAAGGTCTCTTATTTTCTATATTGATGTTTACTAACATTTGAGGGTAAGACTCATATGGATTAAAAGCTTCACTAGCCTTTCCTCCTTTTGCTACTAAGTACGCCAAAGCCTGTAGAGCAGAAGATATTCCATCACCAGTTTTTGCATAGTCAGAAAAGATAATATGCCCACTCTGCTCTCCACCTATGTTAATGCCAAGTTCATTCATCATATTTACAACATTTTTGTCACCAACTGCTGAACGATGTAACTCAATTTCATGTTTAGCCAGATAATCTCCAAGACCTTCGTTGCTCATAACAGTAGCAACCATGCCATCTCCTTTTAGATGACCAACACTTTTAAGATGTACTGCCAAAACTGCCATCAACTTATCGCCATCAACAACTTCACCCTTTTCATCTACTACAACAAGTCTATCTGCATCACCATCAAGAGCAATACCAATATCTGCACGTCTCTCAAGAACTACTTTTGCCAAAGTAGCAGGAGCAGTTGCTCCACAACCTTCATTTATATTATAACCATTAGGCTCATTACCAATAACAATAACTTCTGCACCCAGTTCAGACAAAATAGTAGGCCCAATAATATATCCTGCACCATTAGCACAATCAATAACAATACGTTTACCATCAAGTGTCATAGGTTTTGGAAAAGAATTTTTAATATGAACAATATATCTACCTATAACATCATCAATTCTCTTAGATCTACCTATATCTTTACCTGTCATTTGAGCCTCTTCAATAAGCTCCTCATTCTCATATATCTCTTCTATCTCTATCTCTTTGTCTCTATTCAATTTATTTCCAAAAGAGTCAAAAAACTTAATACCATTATCATAATAAGGATTATGAGATGCAGATATCATAATACCTGCATCACAACGCATATTTTCGGTTAAAAATGCTATTGCTGGTGTTGGCATTGGTCCAATTTGTATTACATCATAACCAACCGCCGTCAATCCTGACACAATTGCATTTTCTATCATGTACCCACTTTTGCGAGTATCTTTACCAACTAAAATTTTATTTGTAACAGAAAATTGTCTAAAATATATTCCCGTAGCCATTGCTAAACGCATTGCATTTATAGCCGATATCTTCTTTCCTGCCTTACCACGTACTCCATCTGTACCAAACAGTCCCATCTGCATCCTTTTTCATATAAGCTTTAATTGTCTTATTTTAGCTTAATCTCTATTAAACACGCCTCTAAATGCTATATCTGCACATCTTAATAATGCTTTAATCTTTTTTTAGATATTATTCGCGAACTATTTTTCACTTTATTTAGTGATAACAACATAAAACAAAAGGATCCAGCATGGCACACCATAAATCAGCAAAAAAACGTATTTTGCAAACTGCTGTAAAAACTGAAAGAAACAGATATTACAGAACTAGACTTAAAAACATTGTAAAAACAGTACACGAGGCTGTTGAAGCATCAGATAAAACAGCTGCAAATGAAGCATTCAAAGTAGCTAACAGACAAATCCATATGCTAGTAAGCAAAGGGTTCATCAAAAAATCTACAGCTGCTAGAAAAGTAAGCCGTCTTAACAAAATGGTAAACAAAGTAGAAGCTGCATAAGCAGTCTCTCTCTTTACACTAACGTCATTTGAAAACACTCAAATGACTTTGTTGTCACTCTGACAACTTATTGAGTTGAATTAAGTGACCAGTCACATCCTGAGTCAACTCTAAACAAAAAACTCAAAGAATTCCAATACAAAGTATGCCTATGTTCATAGAAAAACTACAACCTTTCATAAAAAGACATGATGAAATTACTGCTCTGTTAAGTGCACCTGACATCGCTAGCGATATTTCAAGAATGACAGAATTAAGCAAAGAACAATCAGACCTAAATGAGCTTGTAGAACAAGCAAAACTCTATGTTGAAACTGCACAAGCCATAGAAGATAACAAAGAGCTTCTAGGAGATCCTGAGCTAGGAGAGCTTGCGAAAGAAGAACTTTCAGAGTTAGAACCAATGCTTCCTAAACTTGAAAGTGAAATCAAAATTCTTATGCTTCCAAAAGATAAGAACGATGACAAAAACGTTTTACTTGAACTTAGAGCAGGTGCAGGTGGAGATGAAGCGGCTCTTTTTGTAGCAGATGTATTCCGTATGTATACAAGATACGCAGAACAGGTAAAATGGAAAATAGAAATTGTAAGTACAAATGATGGTACAGCAGGTGGATATAAAGAAGTTATAGCCAATATTTCAGGTGAAAATGTCTATTCTGTTTTAAAATATGAAGGTGGTATTCACCGTGTACAACGTGTACCAGACACAGAAACTCAAGGACGTGTACATACTTCAGCCATTACAGTAGCAGTTATACCAGAAGTTGATGATGTTGAGATAGATATAAAGCCAAACGAAATAAAAATGGATACCTACCGTTCAAGTGGTTGTGGTGGTCAGTCTGTAAACACTACTGACTCTGCTGTACGTTTAACTCACATTCCAACAGGTATTGTAGCAGCAATCCAAGATGAAAAATCACAACATAAAAACAAAGCAAAAGCGATGAAAGTTCTTAAAGCAAGAGTTTACGAAGCTGCACTGCAAGCAAGTTTAGATGAGTCGTCAAGTAAAAGAAAACTACAGGTAGGTTCAGGTGCACGTTCTGAGAAAATCCGTACATACAACTACCCACAAAACAGATTAACTGACCACCGTATAGGTTTAACACTCTATGCCCTAGATGACATAATGAGTAACGGTAACCTAAAATTGATTTTTGAACCGCTTATGGCACATGCAAGAACAGAAGCTATACAAGAAGCCGGACTGTAATTTTTATTATATCACTATAAAAAGGATATCTTATTTCAAGTTTTAAACAAATAGAGACAAATAATGATATTAAAGAAGTTATCAAATCAGCATTTGACACCGATTTAGCAGTAGATGGTGCTTGGGGATACACAAAAGAATTAGCAACGGTTATAGAGGCTAAAGAGAGTTCTGTACCCCTAAACCAGTTAGAACATATGATCATCTCTATGCGAGCATATCTTGAAATGAATATGACTCAAGATAAAGAAGATAGATATGGAAGTATCAATGTTAATGAAACATCAAGAGAACAAGTTAAAGAAGATGTCTATATCTACGAAAAAGTGACTTATGTAATTACTGCGATGAAAGAAGATATCTATGCTGAATTTATCGATGAGTATAAAGAGAAATACGGTAAAGATGATTTCGATTTAGATGAACACTTTAGAAAAAGAAAAGAAGCTACACTTACAAGAACCATTACATATTGGTTTGAAGTGAGTAGTGTCATATAAATCACCCTAAAGGTGATTTATATATTTAAATAATTATTTAATTTTTTTACTCTCTGTAACAGTTTTCCCAGAAAGGTCTGTCCAAGTAATATCTACTTTATCACCTTTTGCTGCACCTTTAAATTTAAATTTAAATTGTGGGTTTTTTGACCAAAATTGACTTGTAGATACATCGTAAACTACTTTATCGCCTACTTTTGCACTAACGTGTGTTATAAAGTTTGCCTCTTTACCTTTTTTCTTTGCTTGATCATAAGTTAACATATCATGTTTTGCCATAGCTTTTACAGATACAACATCATTTTTTAATTTCGCTTTTATTTTCATATTACCCATATTATATTCCTTTAATTATATTTTTTACAGATCTGGTAAAGGGTATTAACCTTCACATCCACCTTTAGCAACAGATATAGTTATACTACCTTTGTAGAACTTACCATCTTGACCTTCAACGATAGCTGTGATCGTACCAGAATCTTTCATTTTGATCTTAAACATATAATCAATAACAGAGTCTTTATCTGTGTTAAATACACATACTGTTGCTTCAGGGTTTGCATCTTGGAATACTGCTACAGATTTTGCAGAAATATCAGATTTAACTGTTACAGGAATTGCTCCACCGTTACTTGCTACTTTTGGCGCTTTTACAACTACACCACTCTCTTCAGCTTTTATATCACCATAAAGTGCTTTAACACTGTCTGCAACACTTTTTGCAGTCCATGTATCAGGCTTTGTTGCTCTAAAGTCAATACTACTTAATGCACTTAGTGTTGCCGGCATCGCAGCAATAGCCATAACACCTAAACCTATAAATTTTCTTCTATTCATTTTATTTCCTTTAATATATATTTACTATTTATTTAAAGTTTGTTTTAAACTCTACATATTATCATAGTTAGACTAACCGTTTAGCAAAAAGAGCCGTGCTCTTATTTGCTTGCGTTTATCATATAATTTACTATCTCTTTTAGCTTAGCATCATCCAATGAAGTACCACCTTTTGGAGGCATACCATTTATACCATTAATAGCATTTTCATTGACCTTATCAATACCTTTTTTAACTACAGCTGCCCATGCTTTTTTATCACCTACTGGCGGTGCACCCATTGCATCTGTTGCATGACATACTGAACATGAAGCTTCATAAGCTTTTTTACCTGGCATCTCCGCACCTGCATCACCCTCTTTTTCAGCAGGCATAGCTCTCTTTGTCGAGATTGGTGGCTCATAATCACTGATTCCTTCACCGGCAATTCTTGCAAGAACTGGTTTGCCTTCAAAACAATTCTTCATACAACGTGTTCCATTTCCATAATTTTTAGTATCAGCAAAGAATTCACGTACATTATCTAAACCTTTTGGACCATCTATTTTAGGTATAAATCCATCTTTGTTAGGCATAACGATCTTAAGGAATTTTTCTCTATTAAGCTCATACTCATCATCAAGTTCTTCACCATTTATTGTCATTTCATTGATTGAAAGTATATATGCCGATAATGCATAAACTTCATCATTTGTCAAAGTCATTGGCGCAGGATGAGGCATACCTGTTTTAATGTACCACCACAATGTACTTGCATGTGGCCAGTATGTACCAAATACTCTTAGAGGACCTTCATCGTTACCATCAACTCTCTGATTGGTTAAAGATTTTTGACCTTCATAAGCATTTCCTTTTTGAAGTGCTGGATATCCTGCACCACCTGTACCAAAGTCAAAGTGACAAGATGCACATTTTGTCTCATATATCTCATCACCCTCTTCAACTGTACCACTACCTTCAGGTAAACCAGTACCATCAGGCATTACATCTATATCCCAAGCTTTTATCTCATTTGCAGTTGCTTGTTTACCAAAAGTAAATCCGCCTTTAGAGCTTTTTGTATTCACATGATACAATGATGTTTTGTTATTTTTAACAGGATATGTAACACCACCGTCAATAACTTTTTTTCCATTTGCATAAGTAGGAGAAACACCTGTATTACCTGCAAATACTACAGACGTCGCTGTTGCAGCAACAAGTGCTGTCGATAAAAATAATTTATGATAAGACTTGAACATTGTTCACCTCCCCTTTCGCTGTTATTTCCCAAGTAAAGATACCATTTCTGTGATATACAGATTCAACACCCATTACTTCTCTCTCTTGTTTAACTGACGGCTGAATATGCCCAGCATCATCTCTTGCACGACTTGAAAGCAACAATGGCTTACCTTCATATTTATACATGAAACTAAATCTTGTCCAAGATTTTGGAAGTACCAGACCTTTAAGACTTGCTTCAACCCAGTTCTTACCTCCATCTAAAGAGATATCTACACCTTCAATCGTACCCATTCCACTCCATGCTAAACCTTCAATCTCTACAAGGTCACCTTTCTTAAGGTCAGTCCATGGTTTTTCAGGACAAGGAGAAGTAACTACAGAGTTTACCTCATTGGCATAAAAATGCTGAATTGCTTTACCACTTGGTTTAAGAGCTGAATACTTTGCTGTCTCCTCTTTTGCATAGAAAGGCTCAGAAGCAAACTCAAGTCTTCCCAACCATTTTACACATAAGTTACCTTCCCAACCTGGAACAAGTAATCTTATAGGGTAACCCTGCTCAGGACGCAATGCTTCACCATTTTGTCCCCAAACGATCATAGCATCATCAAGTACTTTGTCAATTGGTATTGTTCTTCCCATATGAGAGTTGTCAACACCTTCTGCAAGCATCCATCTAGCCTCTTTTTTAAGACCAAGATCTTTAAGTATATCTTTAAGATAAACACCAGTCCACTCAGCACAAGACATCATACCTTTAGCAAATTGAATAGAAGGGAACTGTGGTCCTCTCCATTCAGGTCCACCATTTGCAGGACACTCAATAAAGTGAATTCTGCTAACACTTGGGTACTTCTTCAACTCATCCATAGTTAATACCAATGATTTTTCCAATAAACCATGAATCATCAATCTATGTTCATTTGGATCTATCTCTGCTGTACCACCATGACTACGACTAAAGAAAAGTCCGTTAGGAGTAATAATACCCATAGATTCATGTATTGGACACATTGCAATTGACGCATAATAGTTTCCAGAGGAGAGAAGTTTTGTATTTCTTCTTGTTACTATATGTTCATATGGTGAAGGTTGTCCATATAAATTATGTGTTACAGGATAACCAAATGTTGTCCCCCACTTTTTTTCTTCAATGATTGCAGGATCATCTTCCGCACTTATTTTTACAGGTGACATAACACTTGCTGCAGCTAATGCACTTATAGAATATGTTGCTGTTTTTCTAAAAAAGTCTCTTCTGCTAGACTGATCTTTTTCAGACACAGAAGCTTTACTTATCTTAGTCATATACTCTCCTTATTTGAGTTATAGTTAATTACTATTGTCTTCTATTGTAATAGAAAATAATTAATAATGTCAAGATTTAAATCAATAATAAACAGAAATTACCATATAGTGATACAATGTTTACATATTACTACTACCCATAATATTTAATAAGTAAAATATCTCTTTTCTATCAAAATAATATATGTATTTATCTGCGCTAATTTCAGCAAAATATATTTGTAAATACTAATTTTATTATGCTAAAATGTAAACAATAATCAATGAGGAATCATACCAATGCAAGAAGTAGGAAAAGTTTTATCTCTATTTATCTCAAGCGAAGAGTCTTCTAATCACATAGAAAAAGAAGAGATAATTGTTGATACAAAAGGTATTGTAGAAGATAAACATTACAATGCAGATATACAAAAGTCTGTACTTATTACATCGACAGAAAGTTACGAATTACTCCAGAGAAATCATATAGATATAGCTTATGGTAGTTTAGGTGAAAATCTATTAATAGACTACAATCCTTATACTCTGCCGATAGGAAGTAGACTGCAAATAGCCAATGTCATTTTGGAAATTTCTCAAAACTGTACACTCTGCAACCATCTCTCTCGTATAAACAAGCAAGTGCCAAAGTTATTAAAAAACGATAGAGGTATTTTTGCGAAGGTTATTCAAAGTGGATCTATAAAAGTAGATGATAGCATCTATCTTCTAAGCTGATTTTTTATAAGCAAAAAATCATACTCTATGTGAGTTCTCATAAATAAGAGAACTCAACATTTACATAAGAGATGGAGCTTTGCTCCATCTACTACTTATTTTGAAAGTTTTTTCAAAATAGCTTCAAAAGCATTCTGAGCTTTCAGAAGAGCATCTCTTGAACCTTTATCCTCTATATTTAATGCAGCTATCCACTTGTGTACTGAAGGGAATGCCATATGTATAGTTTTCTCACCAGTCTTTTGGTACATATACATTGAACAAGGAGCAAATGCACCTGCTTCAGGATGTAGTTTTGCTACTTCATAGATAACAGGGATACTACAGATAGAATATACATCATAAAAATAATACCACTCTTTATCTTTCTCTTCAAACTCATAGTTCAAGTCAGTAAAGCCTGCCATTACAAATGCATTTGGTGCCAATTCACCTTCAAATGCCATCTGTATATCATCTTTAGACTCTTCCCAGTCATCACCTTTTTGATCAAAAGAGAGACGTGTTATCAAATCTCCTTCAGGTTTTTTCATATTGTATGGTAGTGTTATGAACTTACCTTTTGGCATTGCTGCAGAAAGTGCCTCTTCTACCTTTTTACCAAATGCTACAATGTCTGCATTATCTTCTGGTATATTCATCATTCTTGCCATTGCAGAAGGCTCTATGCTTGAAACAGAAATTGTTTTATCTCCCTTTTTAGTATATATAGACATACTAATAGGTGTAAAAAGTCCAATATCTGGGTACTTTTCAGCCAATGCAAGTGCTGTATCTTTTCTAAATACAACCATAAGATTGTAAACATCAAAAGATGTCTCTTTAAAGTCACGCTTAAAAGGTGCATTCATATCGTTGTTAGCAGCTATAACAAAACCTGCTTTTGTAAAAGCCTCTTCAATGCTTTTTGGAGTTATCTTCCCATCTGAATTTTCAGCTTGAAACACTCTTACATCATTTTTAAGTGCACTCACTGCTGCTTTTGCAGGCGCTGGAGCCTCTACTTTTTTATCTGTAGCTATAAGTCCTGTCGATACCAACAGTGACAACACTAAACCTTTTATAATTACTTTCATTGTATTCCTTTACGTTGTAGTGCATTTATTATAACTAACTTTATTTAATCCAATTCTATAACCCATATTAATGCTATACAATAAAAAGCAGAGTGTGTAAAAAATACCAAATAGTTCAATATATAAAATTATCTATATACCAATGAATTTTTGAGTTGAAAAGTTTTTTTGAAAGTTTGAAAAAGAAGTCTAGCTCCCATCAAAAGATGGGAACTAGTAAATAAATTTAAATTGTTAAGCCTGTAAGAGTCTACTCTTAGAATCTATATCTAAGGTAGAATCTGAAGTCTTTAGCTGTTTCAACAACACCTGGTAACATACCAGCAGCACCAGCCATTTTCTGTGCATTCTCCATACC
>FPKX01000015.1_pt1 | contig 26780 bp, 22 predicted proteins | sample 1057381 | NCBI WGS metagenome assembly FPKX01 (sample SAMEA4473313, study PRJEB15554) | hydrothermal vent metagenome | biome: marine basaltic hydrothermal vent biome; feature: marine hydrothermal vent; material: water | place: Pacific Ocean | collected 2011-06-14/2011-07-23 | depth 1199 m
TAACACTCTTTCTAGCAACTCGCTAGCCGTCCATGTGTTGTTGGACGCGTATTATAGCACCGAATTTCTTAGATGTCAAGGGTTTTTCTGAAATTTATTGAATTTCTTTTCTTTTTTTATTTTGCTTACATTATATATAGGAAAAAACAGCTCTGTTTTTGCTTACTTATAAATTTATATTTGTTATTGTGAGAGTATGTATATGAAGTGTATGATCCAACAAGAAAACTTATTGGATCATATGTAGAATGAAAATAGTTTTAGATTTCTTCTGCTACTTGAACATCGTATAGTATGTCATCCATAGGGTGACGATACATAGGCATAGCCAATCTTTTTTCATCTAGTACGTGACCGATGAATCCGATAGATCTACCAACAATGAAGAATGCGTTAAGTGTACCTGACTCAATAAACTCATTAATTTCTTCTTCAGAGTAGTCAAGTGCTCTCCACATATCTACCATAAGAATACCTATAGTACCATCCACGTTTAGGATTAGGTTCTCTTTTTTAGATGTAGTTAATGCTTCAACAGTTTTTGCATAATCAAGCAGTGGAGTACTTGGGAAGTTCTTTTCTGCAAAATTCATAAGACCAGTTACTCTAAGATCTGGGTTTTTAAGAGATTTAATTCTGTGCCCGATTCCTGGAATTGGAACACCCTCACCTTTCATATACTTCAAGAATGCTTTTGGATCAAGATTGTTATCGTCTGCATATTTAAAGTACTTAGCTGCACCATCAATAGCTCCACCAAATCTTGGACCAATTGTAAGAAGACCAGTTACTAATGCTTCAACAACTGATTTACCAGCTCTAGCTGTTACTTTTGCATTGTGTGCACCTGATACTGCAGGACCGTGATCCGCAACAGTTTTAATAACAGTTTCAATAAATTCTGTAGCCCATTTTGGATACTGTTTTTTAAACCATAGTAGTGCAATAACATCACCAATACCTTTACCAGTATCTGGAGTTGCTACTGAAGAGATAGGGAAACCTGCATATGTTGCTTCTTCTCCTCTATCATCAGAAATAGTACAAATAAATTGTTTTGATCTTCTGATTTTTGGAACTGTATTCAACTCTGGCTCAGGAATTGGATCAAGATTAAGAGATTCAAATACTTCTTTTATTTTTGCTGGAAGATCATTGAATGTTGCAGGAACATGCATACCTGCTTCTGCCATAGCATTATTTTTATACTCTGCTGTTTCCATTTCACCATTTGCAGATGCACCTGCATGACCAAACTGTACTCCAGAATCATAATACTTAGCAATTGTACCAATACACCATGCAACAATTGGTTTAGTAATTTTACCAGCTTTGATTGCTTCAATTACTTTGTACTCTTCTGTACCACCAACTTCACCAAGTAAAATCATATATTTTACTTCTGGATTTGCTTCCATACGAAGAAGATTGTCAATAAATACTGAACCAACAAATCTATCTCCACCAATAGCAACACCTTCTGCAATACCATCAGCATTAATTGCGATTATGTTTGCAAGCTCATTGAAAAGACCACCTGATCTTGTTACAAGACCACATGAACCTGCTCTATGAAGTTTAGAGTTAATTATATTATCGATAGTACCACCAATATTAGCAACTTTAAATGCACCTGGAGTGATAGCACCAACAGTTGCTGGCCCAATAACTGTTACATTTTTTTCTCTCGCATATGCATTCATTTTACGAGCAAGTCTTTCAGGTATACCTTCAGCTGTAATCATCATAGATGAGAATCCACCAATATTAAGTGCTTCCATAGTTACATCGTATGCTGTTCTGAATGATGCAAAGTTTAAAAGTACATCTGCAGATGGATGAGCTTCTTTTGCTTCAGCTGTATTTTTATACAGTGGAATCATAACTTCATCTCCACCCCAAAAAAACTTTTCAAATTTATTGTTTGAAGTCGGTGCAACAATAGCTGCTACTGATGGAGTGTCTCTTTTGATTGTATAATCATAATCCAACATTCTTTGGATTGCTGTTTTATTATTGTTCCAAAAAATTGCTTGTGTGCTTTTTGTATATAATTGATTCATTATTTACCTTCCTCTAGTGCCATTCTTACGATATCTGTAACATGTGTGTCTGGTCCATATACTTCAATGTAAAGGCCCATTCTATCTGCTGCTTCTTGAATATCTTTAAGACCTTTTTCATAGTTTGGTCCACCACGTCTTACATAAATCTTCACATCAATTTCTTTTAGTTTTTCTTGATACTCTTCAAATGCTTGAATAATACCAGTAAATGTTTTTGCAACATCTGTAAAGTTTGCAATAGCACCACCAATAATAAGAACTTTTCCTCTTCCTTCAGGATCTTTTTCTCTTGTCATAAGATCAAAAAGAGTCTCTGCATAGAATTTAGTCTCACCTGTTGTAGGTCCTCCTGAATACTCACCGTAGTTAGCAAGATCTTCAATACCAGCCATATCTGCAATTGTATCAGCATATACAACTGACGCACCACCACCAGCAACCATTGTCCAGATACGAGCTTCTGGTTTAAGAAGTGTCAACTTAAGTGAAGCACCTGTTTTTGCATCTGCTTCTTCAACAGCCAATACTTCAGGAGATTTCTCTTCCATTCCAAATGAAGTTGGGTATTCAATATCACCCCACTCATCTACCATCATGAATCCAGCAGTATCATCTACTTTTGCAACCATGTCTAAAAGTTCAACTCTATTACCTTGAAGTACAAATGGATTGATTTCAAGATAAGCAAAGTTTAATTCTCTATAAGCTTTAAAGAAACCAATTGCAAACTTAGCAAATGCTTCTTTATCTTTATCTGCAACATCTGCAGGTATATTTGCTTTAATTTTTGCAGCAATTTCATCTTCTGTATCAGTAATTGGGAAAGATACTTCTGTAACTTTTTCATCCCAACCCTCTTCAACTTCCATTCCACCTTCTGCAGACATATAAAGCATGTCATTGTCACCAACACATGTAGCAGAGATATAATACTCTTCATCTTGTGTATGAGGCATAAACGGTTCAACTAAGAAATGCGTTAACATATCTACTGATGCTTCACCTGTTGGCTTATCACCATCAAATGAGAAAAATACCTCTTGCTTTTCACTTGATTTTTCATCTATCCATGAAATTGCCTTAGATAAAGAAACATCACCTGGTTTTGAGTCTTTAAAAAGAACCAATCCATTCTTACCTCTTTTACCAAAAAGCATGTCTGGTTTTACAACCAGTGCCTTTTCATTTAACCATGAATTTGTTTTAGCAGATTCTGCCAGTTCTGATCCACTTTGTACCAATACTGTTTCATATGCATAATTAAAATCAGGGAAATACTTATCCCAGTGTTTTGCTAGAATTGACTTTGCGTCATACTCTCTAATCGCCTTTTGAGCCATTGAGTCTCCTTTAGTTTAGGTAACATAAGTTTATCATGAAGTTGATTTAACTTTTGTTTACCTAATGAGAACTATAAGTATGAATAGATTAATTGTGTATATTGGAAACAATTTTATAATATTGGAAATTCTAATAGTCACATTTTGAAATATTGTAGTATTGTAATTGATATTGTTCATGTATATTTGTTACGTTATAGCATGTGATATCTTTGGATTTCAACTCTTTTGCAAGATAATAAGGTTTATACACATTATCTTTGAATTTTTCATTAGGCTCTTTAAGAATTTTAAATATGCTATAGTGAAAAACGATAATCAGTGCTGATATTATAAGAGAACCAATAACAAGATTGAAACCTAATTTATAACGTTTTTGGAATACTGGAAGTCTAACTCTAATACTACGATTAAATATATCTATCATTAATACTATAGCTATAGTTACATATGGAGCAAAATCTGCTATATCTATTCTTTGTCTTATGGAAAGCAATAGAGAAAAGGCCAGTGCTGTAAACGATATGTACCAAAGTAAAGTTTTCTTTTCTCGTAACAATATTCTATACATTGTATAGAAAAAATACAAAAACACTAAAGGAGATAATACCACAGCATACAAACCAAATATTTCAATAAAATGCCCTGAAGGAATACCTCCAATTTCTATGCCTTTTGCCATGTATATAAAAGCTAATAGAAATCCTCCTGAAGTTAAAAAAAGCTTTTTATCATTGTGACTAACTCCATAAAAGAATAGTGCGATAAAGAATATAACCGATTCATCTTGTATAAGAAATAGAGCTAACATGATAAAAGGTAACAGTAAAAAGTGATTTTTTTCATAAAGCAGGACAAAAAGTAGCACTAAAGGCAATGCAATAATAGAAATGTTGGCTAGAGTAACACCTGTGATAATACCTGGTAGTATCATAAATATAAAAGTAGAGAGATAAGCATCTTGCATTTTGGAGAAGTACATTTTACTAAATTCATAGAAAAACAGTATTGACAGAGAACCAAAAAGTATAAAAAAGATTCTCATACCTAAAAACCCAGGAACAAAACTTTGACCTAACTGCATAAAATACGATACTATGTTATTTCCGCTGTAGAGAGTTTTTGCTTCATGTGGTGTAATAGGTGTAGTAACAGCTAGATACATTATTGCAATTGCATAAGCAATTACTACTAGTATAAAATACTGCTTTTTCATTTTTATCCTTAAAGTTTCAAGAAATTATCTATCATCTCATGACCATATTCACTCATAATTGATTCCGGATGAAACTGAACACCATAGATTTGCTTATCTTTTATCTGTAGTGACATAATTTCATCATCATCAATACTGTGCGATGTAGCAACAATATTTGAAGGTAAGTTTTCTTTATTTACAGTTAAAGAGTGGTAACGGGTAGCTCTAAATTCAGATGGTAGGTTATTGAATATATCTGTTGATTTATCTACTGTAACTTGAGAAGTTTTGCCATGCATCATATTTTTGGCACGAATAACCTCTCCACCAAATGCTTGTGCAATGCTTTGATGACCAAGACAAATACCAAAAATTGGTGTTGTATCAGCAAACTCTTTAATGACCTCAAGCGTTACTCCTGCATCATCTGGAGTTGCAGGTCCTGGAGACAATATGATTTTTTCCGGATTAAGTGCTTTTATCTCATCTATATTTAGTTCATCATTACGTATAATTTTTAAATCTGCACCTAGTTCTCTACAGTACTGAACTATATTGTATGTAAAACTATCGTAGTTGTCTATCATTAATACCATTTTTTTTCCTGTATTTTTATGCTTATAGCAAATTCTATCACTATTTGACTATTAATACTCTTTTAATTCATTATAAAGGCTATCTCTTTCTATTGGTTGAAAACCTGAATTTTTGATCATGGCAACAAAATCATTTAAATTCATACCTTTAGCACTTGCTGCTCCTGCAGCAGATTGAATTGCCTCTTTTTCTATGGTTCCGTCTAAGTCATCTGCTCCAAATTCTTGAGCTATAAGTGCTAAGTTTATAGACGCAGTTGCCCAGTATGCTTTTATATGAGGTATGTTGTCTAACATAATACGTGAAATAGCATATGTTTTTAAAATCTCTTGTCCTGTTAAAAAGTTATCAACTTTCAAGAAGTTGTTGTCTCTTTGATAAACAAGAGGGATAAATGCATTAAAACCATTTGTTTTATCTTGAAGGTCACGTAAACGAATCATATGGTCTATACGATGTGCTCTTGTTTCAACATGTCCAAAAAGCATAGTTGCATTAGACTCTTTACCTCTATTGTGCCATTTTTCATGAATCTCAAGCCACTGATCAGATGTAACTTTTCCTTTACAAAGATATTCACGTACCTTCTCATCAAAAATTTCTGCACCACCACCAGGCATTGAATTTACACCATTTTCTATCATCATATCTAGAACTTCATCGTAAGTATGACCATATTTTCTACTTAAAAAATCGATTTCTGCAGCTGTCATAGCTTTTACATGTATGTCAGGGAATTGCTCTTTTATTTTTCTAAATGCACCCATGTACCACTCAACGCCATCATTTGGATTGTGAGCTGAGACTATATGTACTTCTTTTGCACCATTCTCATATGAATTTTTTGCTATTTTTAAAATCTCATCGTGTGTCATAGTGTATTGATTTGGGTTTTTTCTACTAGCTGAATATGCACAGAACTTACAGATATCTGCACATACATTAGTAGGATTAATATGTCGATTTATGTTAAAGTAAGATTTTTTACCATACTTTTCTCTACGTATATTGTCTGCTAACTCACCAAGAGTATATAAATCTAAATCATATAAAGCTTCACCCTCTTCTTGCGTTAATCTCTCTTTGTTGCGTACTTTTTCTACTAAATCCATTTATCTATATCCGTAATTAGTTATTTTTGGTATTATACCTATATATTATTATGGAGAGAAGAGTGGATAATGTAAAAGCACAAATTGAAGAGTTACTTTACAATAATGCGGAAGATTTTGAGATAGCAAAAGTTTTAAAAAAAGATATAAAAACTTATTTTTCTACACTTGATGATACATTTTCAAGTTCTGGAGGGAAAGATTTTCTTCTTAAACATACAAGAAAAATAGATACTGTTCTCAAAATGGTTTATCAAGTTGCACTTAGAGATATGTTTTGTGAATATACTCCAATGAAAAACTCCATACCTATTGCTTTAGTTGCATTAGGATCATATGGTAGGGAGCAACTTTGTGTACATTCAGACATCGATCTTATGATTGTTTATAAAGAGATTCCTGGATATAACACTAAAGAGATGATAGAGAAGATTTTATATATTCTTTGGGATACAGGATTAAAACTTGGTCATAGAGTACATACAGTAGAAGAGTTATATGAAGTTTCAAAAACAGACATTACAATTAAAACTGCTTTAATTGAGTCTAGGTTTCTTGAGGGTTCACATTTCATATGGGTAGATACTCAAAATGCCATAAGATCTATACGTAAGGACAATCCAAAAGAGTTTATAGCACTAAAACTTGAAGAACAAGCCCAAAAACATAAAAAACTCCCTCTTACTATGGAACCAAACCTCAAAGATGGTGTGGGTGGTTTTAGAGATGCAAATTTGGTCTATTGGATAGGTAAAATCTTATATAATGCAGACACTATAAAAGAGTTGCCTTCAACAATTGTTGCAGAAGATGAATATAAAACTTTTAGAGCAGCTTTAGAGTTTTTATTTAGAGTACGTTCTGCTCTGCATTTAACTGCAAAAAAGAAAGAAGACAAACTTAGACTAGAGCTTATACCAGATGTAGCTCGACTGCTTAAATACAAAGATAATAAACAAGGGCATATGAAATTTGCTAAAAGGGTAACTGAAAGTCTTAAAATCACAAGGCTATACAGTACTATTTGGATAAATAAATTAACTCATGACTATGTGGAAGATGACATTTCAAGAAACTACCTATATCCTAAACCTGGTGGATTTAACGATTTACTAATACAGTTATCTGAGAATGCAACAAAACCTTTTTATGCACACCCTACATTTTTACAACAACTCATACTAACGGATAAACCAGATAGACCAAATAAAAGATTATATAAAACTATAAAAAGTTTTTTTCATAAGCCAAATACTTACTATATATTAAGTGCTTTATCTTTTGCTAGACTTCTGAGATATGTGATGCCACCTATTAGAAAAGTTGTTGATCTTCCACAGTTTGATGGCTATCATCAATATGCCGTAGATGTACACTCAATGAAATCACTCTATTATTTAGAAAATATTGAAGATCTTTTTATACAAGAATTATTTGAATCATTGAGTAAAGATGAAAAAATTTTATTGAAAATCGTCACATTTTTGCATGATGCAGGAAAAGGCCGAAAACGTGATCATCATATAGTTGGGGCAACACTATTTAAAGTCTTTGCAAACAAATTACATATAGATGATGAACACATCAAAATGGGAGAAACACTCATACATTTTCATACTCTTATGTCTAATGTTGCTCAACGTGAAGACTTATATAATGAAAAAATCATCTTAGCATTTGCTTCTCATTTTAAAACAAAAAAACTTTTAGATATGATCTATATTTTAACTTATGCAGATATGAATGGAGTTGGGAAAGGCATATACAACTCTTTTAATGCAAGGCTTATTAAAACACTTTATACCCGCTCCATTGAGGCATTGACTCATACTACTATGTTGGATAATGCTGCAAAAAGAATAAAAAAAGAACAAACACTGCAAAGACATATAGATTTTACAGATTTAAGTAAAAGTGAACAAAAGAAGATTTTATCAATACCATCTACTTTACTATTTCTACGATACACACCTCAAAGAATAGTTGCCATTGCAAAAAAAGGATTTGAAACTAAAGATTATGAGTTTCATATTAGCAATGATAAATTTTTAACTATAGAAATTATTCGTAAAAAATCATTTAATATTGGATATTTTTTAGGAAGATTGAGCAACTTAGATGTAGTAAACATGGACATATGTAAACTTTTTGATGATTTAAAATATTTTAAAATTGACTTTTCTATGCAAGTTGACAAAGACGATGTTTTTCTTATTGAAGAGATACTGCATAAGTCGTTTGATGATAGTAAAAAGAGTAAGCTAAATATTCCTATTATAAAAAAAGGAGATCTTGAAATTGATTGTAATCATTCACAAAGTTACGCAATGATGAGACTTCATACTACAAATCAAAAAGGGCTACTCGCTTACATCATAAACATGTTTGATGACTTAGGCATAGATATTGTTTCAGCAAAAATCCATAGCTTAAAGAATTCAGTGCGAGACATATTTCTCATCGAAAAGAATGGAAACTTTTGTCATAATACAGAATTAATCATAGATAAACTAATAGAGGAACATTAATATGTGTGGAATTGTCGGATACATTGGTCCAAAAGAGAAGAAAGAGATACTCCTAGATGGCTTACAAGAGCTAGAATATAGAGGCTACGATTCAGCGGGAATTGCCATTATTGAAGGTGAAAAACTTTCCAATTTTAAAGCTATTGGTAAATTGGCAAACCTAAGAGAGAAAACCAAAAGTTATGAGAGTGAAGGTTTTGGTATCTCTATTGGGCATACACGCTGGGCTACACATGGTAAACCTACAGAACTAAATGCACACCCTCATCTTGGTGGATACTCTTATGTTGTTCACAATGGAATTATTGAAAATTATCAAGAGTTAAAAGAAGAACTTCAAAAAGATGGTGTTAATTTTTTAAGCCAAACAGATACTGAAACTATAGTTCATCTATTTGAAAAATTCAATAACAAAACAAATGATCCTTTTGCATCATTTCAAAATACTATTGAAAAATTAGAAGGGGCATACGCCACACTACTCATTACTGAAGCAGCGGCAGATACTGTATTTTTTGCGAAAAATGGTTCTCCAATGCTTATAGGCTTTGATGGAGATGAAATTTACTTTGCATCTTCAGATACTCCTGTTATTGGAAAAGCTACAGAGGTTTATTACCTAGAAGATGGAGAGTATGGTTTTGCTAAAAATGGCAAAGTAACACTTTTTAACGACAAAGGTGAAAAATCTTTTACAAAACAAGCACTAACTGCCGACAAAGTATCTGCTCAAAAAGATGGTTATAGATTTTTCATGGAAAAAGAGATTTATGAACAGTCTTACGTCATGACAGAGACTATGATGGGTCGTGTTTTAGATGAATCTATACATTTTGATGAACTAGATGCTAACTTTTTTGATGGTATAACTTCTATTAAAATTTGTGCTTGTGGTACATCTTACCACTCTGCTCTTGCCTCTGCTTATCTTTTTGAACGCATAGCAAAAATTAGATGTGACATAGAGATTGCTTCTGAGTTTAGATATAAAGAACCACTTTTGCTTAAAGACACTCTTTTTGTAACTATTTCACAAAGTGGTGAAACAGCAGATACTCTTGAAGCCCTTAAAATGGCAAAAAGAGCCGGACTTAAATCTTTAAGCATTTGTAATGTTGATAATTCATCTATTGTAAGAGAGAGTGATGCAGCCATACTTACACGTGCCGGCATTGAAAAAGGTGTTGCAAGTACAAAAGCTTTTGCCACTCAGACTATGGTACTTTGGATGTTGGCACTTTATGTTGGTCAAAAGAGAGATACTGTTTCCAAAGATTTATTGAAAACAGAAATTAATGCAATGCGTCATACACCAAAAGCTTTAGTTGTAAATGAAAAACTACACTCCAAATTGACTAGACTTGCGAAAAGATATCTTCATGGTCATGGTTTCTTCTTCATTGGTAGAGACCTATTCTACCCTCTTGCATTAGAAGGTGCATTAAAATTAAAAGAGATATCTTACTTTCATGCAGAGGGTTACCCAGCAGGTGAAATGAAACATGGTCCAATTGCACTTGTTGATGCAGAGCTTTATACAGTTGCTCTTATGCCAAAAAGTATGCAATACGATAAGATAAAATCAAACGTAGAAGAGTTATCTGCAAGAGATGCAACAATATTGGCTATCTCTCCTTTACCTTTTGAATTGGCAGACGATTACATACAAACACACTTTGATTCTCATCCAATGTTAGAATTTTTTGAAATGATGGTAGTTACACAAATACTTGCACTTGAAATTTCAGTTCGTTTAGGAAATGATGTAGATATGCCTAGAAACTTGGCGAAGTCTGTTACTGTGGAGTAAGCTTTGGTGCTGTGAGGGCACAGCACCCTACGGAGCCTATATTTATATTGGTTCTGTGTTTTCTTTGAACCATTGTTTGCATAGGGCTTTGTATATGACTTTGTAGGCATCTAGCTTCTTTTTGTTCCAACCTTCTATGCCAAAATAGAATGCCAATAGATATGCTTCTTCTCTTAAATCTAAATTGTATTCAACACTTACAGATGCCAAATCAAAATATATATCATTCGTAGCTGCAAATTCCCAATCTATCAGTTTCAATGATTTGTTTGAAAAAATAAAGTTTTTAGGGTTTAAGTCGTTATGACAGAGGGCTATCTCTTTTTTGCAAGAATCTATGTATGAAAATGCTTCTATTACATCTTGTGACTTCTCTTTAAACTCTTTTTCTATATCTATAGTTGTATGATTTATTTCTATACGATGCAATACATTTAAAAGATATGCTATATTTTTAATATCTTCCGTTTGAAGTTTCTCTTTGTGATCTCCTTCTAAAAAATCACATATCATTAAATTGTTTTCAAGATCTAAAACAATTGGTTTTGCAGCAATACCATTTTCAAATGCAAGAGTTTGAACTTTGTATTCTAACTCTCTATCTCTATCTTCTAGTAAAAACATTCTCAATAAATATTTAGATTTATTGTAAGTAAATTTGTAATTTCTGTTTGAATAACCTTGATTTTCTAGAAGAGTCAAGTTCTCAATACTGTGATCTTTAAAAAATGAGTACTTAGAGAGATCTATGTTCATTGAATGCCTTTTTCCAAGAAGCATACGCATAAAATGCTAAAAATACATAAATAACAAAGAGTACAATAGTCGCAATGTATCCTGTTTTCCAATACAAAACAATTGCCGTAGAATCGATAACAATCCAATATATCCACGTCTCAAGTACTTTTTTTGCTAACATCCATGTGGCAATTACAGAAAAAACCATTACAAATGTATCTAGGTAAGCAAATTTTGCTTCTGTATATGTATCGGATATATATGCCAATACTAAAGCTATTATGGTTCCCAATAGAAGAGTAATTATATGTCTCTTAGGACTCCATCTGGAAATTTCTAACTCTTGCCCCTGTTCTCCACCGTTTCTCCACAATACAAAGCCATAAAATGCCATGATCATATAGTAAAAGTTCAACAGAGAGGAAGATACAAGCGCACCTTCCCAAAAAAGTATGGTATATATAAATGTACCAAAAAAGGCAAAGAACCAAGTCCACAAAGATTCTTTTGCTGCAAGAAGTATGTATGCTATACCAAATGCAACAGCAACCAATTCCCACATGGACATTGCTGCAAATGCATCAAAAATGCTTTGCACTGTAAATGACATACTAGTAGATACCGTCTCTATTGTTACCAACAAATTTCAATACAAATATTGAGTGTGGTATTTCAGTAAATACAGAGAAGATCTCTTCTTCAAGTAACTTCATAATTGTTCTGTAATCTCCATGAAGTTGTGTACTTAATTCGTTACAAGACACCTTTACAGACGGTTCTGTTTTAAGTCTTTCTATAAATGCTGTTATTGCTGGCTCATACTCCGCCTGAAGTGGGTACATACTAATGTCTACTGATATTTCCATTTTTTATTCCTTAAATTTTTGAGTATTGTATCTTAAAAGTGATAACGTCCTGTAAGACCTATTTGACGACCATCACCTAAACGTATATATTGTTTTTCAATGCTATAAGTTGGCTCATTTGCAAAGTAGTAACCTCTTGTTGCGTATCTTTCGTCAAACAAGTTTCTTCCCCACAAATATACTTCCCAAGACTCTTCTTCGTAACCAACTCTTGCATCTACAACTGTATATGCTTCAGATTTTGCGTTATGTACAGTATCGAAATAAAATTCATCCATACCTCTAACACTTGCACGTCCGTAAAAACCATTATCAGCACGATATTGAGTACCTAAGGTATATTGGTAATTTGGTGCGTGAGGTTGTTCTCTACCATCAATGTCAAAGGCACCTGATTTAGACTGACCTTTAACTGTTGTTTTTAATAGTCCTAATGTTCCAAAAATATTTATATTATCATTTGCTTTCCAGTCAAAATCTGCTTCTAGTCCGTAATTCGTTGCTTTATCTAAGTTTTCTTTGTAGTAAACATAGTTTGCTCCAACATAAGTATAACCATCAAATTGTGGGTTCTGTCTATCTGTGTAGAAAATAGATACAGCAGCAGTAAGTGTCTCTGTTTTAGTTTTAAAACCAAGCTCATAATTTAATGCTGTTTCATTTTCAAACTGACGTAATTCAGGTTTATTACTAGGTACTCCAACATTGAAACCACCAGCTTTATAACCTTGAGAGATCAACCCATAAACATTCATAGAGTCATTTATTTTTTGAGTAAGACTTATCTGTCCTCCATATAAAGTATCGCTAGGTGTGTATGTTTCATTAGCATTGTTGTTATACTCTTGCTCTTGATTTTCTGCACGTAAACCAACACTTAAGAGCATTTTTTCGGACACATCATAATCAAATTGTGCAAACATAGCTAGTTTTGTTATATCATAATCACTTTTCAAATCTTGCCCATAATTATCTGTAGTATGATTTTTCTCTTCTAATTTAGAGCCATATAATCCAACTAACCATGCAGTTGTATCATTAAACAATCTAGACTCTTCAGTTGAAACAAATCTAAACTCTTGAGCAAAAGTTTTATGCTCTTTTTCATTATCGAATACATATCTAAAAGATGGGTCAGATGGGTAATACCCAAGATAAGTCCAGTCACCGTCATAAGCATATTGCATATCTGAATTAGATAGAGTTGTACTACTTATGAAAGTAAAGTATGGATTCATTGTAGATTTAATTTTAATGGCACCAGCATTTGTAAGTTGAGTATCTTTCCCTGGTTCATCTGACAATGTTGTAAAAGTATTGTCTAAACTCCAAGCATCATATCCATTGTCAAGATTTGCATGCATTAGTGTCACATCAATGCTTAAATCATCTGTTGGTCTAAAGTGAACTTTTGCACGTAAGCTTAACTCATCTCTTCCGTTAGTATCGTCTCTATTTAAATACTTATTTTCATAAAAACCATTATCTTTATGTTTCTGTACAGATAAACGATATAGAGGGCTGTTATCTTCCTTGCCAAGAGGTCCGCTAAGAACAAGCCCTACTTCTGCCAAGCCTTTTGTGCCGGCGGTAAGCTCAAGCATGCCTTCTTGATTTTCCGTAGGATCATTTGATTGTATGTTTATGAGTCCGGCAATAGCTGATGCTCCGTATCTTGTACTTTGAGAACCTTTTAGTACCTCAACCTGCTTGACATCAAAAAGAGTTCCTGCCATTCCAACACCTGAGAAATCAATGCCGTCTATCATAAACCCTACTGAAGCATTTGGTGCACCTGTATATTCATCTCGTTCACCCATACCACGAATTTGAATATGTCTTGGTCTTGAAGATTGTCCAGAGAAGTTAACATTTGGAACTTCTAAAATAACATCTTCAAAATGAGTAGCACCTTTATCTTGAAGGGCTATGCTATTCATAACATCAACACTCGCAGCTATCTCTTGTTGTGATATTTGTCGTAAATCTGAAGTTACGTTGATATCTTCAAGTACTATCTCTTCCCCAAAAGATGATACTGAAAATAGTGCTGTAGCAGCTATAAGTGACATTGTTAAAATTTTGTTTTTCATGATTTTTCCTTGTTTTGTATTCAAGGAGAGAGTTGTAGATAAAAAGTGATATTCACTGTAGTTCACGTACATTTCTCTTCCTTACGCTGGTGTTATCCAGGTCAAGTTCAACGGGTCAGGTTTTTGCCATCTCAGCTCACACAGTTGTGTTTGCTCCCCGAGAGTAATTGATATAGAAGTTATACAAAAAATAGAATTTATTTGTCCTTAATTAAAAGATATTCATACGTTAAAAAATTGCTTCTCTTCTAATCTCTTCACTATTGCAATAGTTAAATTTTAAAGAAGAAGATTGCTCTAATTTATTATGTAAGAATTTTTTTGAAATCTCTACACTCTTTTTCAGTGTATAACCATGTGCTAAATTTGTAGCAATAGCCGAAGATAACAGACACCCTGTCCCATGCGTATGTGTTGTTTCAACTCTTGGACTTGAGAAACAAGAGACTCCAGAAGGTTCTACTAGACAATCAACTGCTTCATATTCAGCACCATGTCCTCCCTTTAAAAGAACTGTACCTGCACCCAATTTGAAAAGTCCTTTTCCCATAACAACACTTTCAGAGATTTTACCTTCATAGTTAGTTCCAAGTAGCATATTGGTCTCATCTAAGTTTGGTGTAATGAGCTTACATAAAGGAAAAAGTTTTTTAACCATAATTTCTATGGCACCTGCTTCTAAAAGCATTTTTCCAGAACTGCTTATAAATACAGGGTCAAGTACTACATTTGGCAATTTATATTTTTCTATAATATCAACAACTACCTCAACAAGTGAAATATTTGAAAGCATACCTATCTTGACAGCATCTACTTTTATATCTTTAAGTAGAGTATCTAATTGAGTTTTAAGCATTTCAGGAGAAACTGCTTCAACAGCAACAACACCTTTAGAATTTTGTGCAGTAATAGCAGTAATGGTAGAGAGAGCATAAGCACCTAAAGCATGTATGGTTTTACAATCTACTTGTATACCTGCTCCACCATATGGGTCTGCTCCAGCAATTGTCAGAACAACAGGGGTAAAATTTTTAATTGTTTTCATTCCAAACTCTATTAAAACGATCTACCAGCATAACAGTTTTAAATCGTGACACTTCTCCATCATCATCAAGAACACCTTGTATCATTGCCACACCATTAGCCAAACCTGTCTTTACTACATCTTCAATATTTGTCAAATTTATACCACCAATAGCCACAATAGAGTAGGAAACATCTTTTGACCATTTTTTTAATTTTTCTAAACCAACAGGATCATACACCATCTGCTTTGAATTTGTCTCATATATGGGTCCTATGGCTACATATGATGGCTCAAAACTCATAGCAATTCTCAATTCATCTGGAGTATGTGTACTTATGCCTAAACGCAGACCAGCTGAATAGATAGTTTCTATATCTGCATCTACAATATCTTCTTGTCCCAAATGAACACCGTATGCTTTATATTTGATGGCAAGTTTCCAGAAATCATTTATGAAAAGTCTAGAGTTATATTCTGATGATATATCAATTGCTTTACTTATTTCCTGCTCCAAAGCATCTCCGGCAAGATCTTTTACTCTTAACTGAGTAGTTGTAACCCCTGCTTCATATAAGGCAATAAGTTTATATGCTCTATCAACCACCGGGTAAATTCCCAAAGCTCTAATACCACAATTTGGAAATTTCATTTTAAATATTTCTGTCATTTATCTATCTCCAGTTTCATACATTTTGGTGCCAAAATGGTGTTCCGACTGTTGGTGTAGAAGCAGAAGCAAATTCTCTCTCCTGCATTACACCTGCATCATACCCTAATCGTCCTGACTCAACGGCATATTTGAATGCATCTGCCATTTTAACCGGATCATGTGCCAGTGCAATTGCAGAGTTCAATAAAACAGCATCATAACCCAACTCCATTGCTTGTGCGGCATGAGAGGGTTTACCTATGCCTGCATCGACAATGAGTTTCAATTCCGGGAACTGTTTTCTTATAGCTGTCAAATTATCCGGATTCATCAAACCTTTACCAGAGCCGATCATGGAACCCCAGGGCATTATGATTTTACATCCAACATCAGCCAGACGTTTTGCAACAACAAGATCATCTGTAGTATAAGGAAAAACTTCAAAACCCTCTTTTATCAGTACTTCTGCCGCTTTGACTGTTTCAAAGGGATCTGGCTGTAAGTTATACTGATCTCCAATAACCTCTAACTTTATCCAATTTGTTCCAAATACTTCTCTTGCCATTTGTGCTGTGGTAATAGCTTCTTTAGCTGAGTGACAACCAGCTGTATTGGGTAGTACTTCAATACCAAGTGACTTTATAATGTTCCAAAAGTCACCACCTGCTTTGTCTCCAGCAGCCTGACGTCTTAGTGCCACAGTCACAATCTGCGCACCAGAAGTTTTAATAGCATCTTCCATATTTGCCGGCGATGGATACAATGCCGATCCTATCAAAAGTCTTGAAGAGAGTGTTTTACCACCGATCTCCCAAGTGTTGCTATCTGTTTGCATATGTTTAGTCATATTCATCTCCTAATAAATCACACGCTAGTGTGCCTGTCGTGGTGAACGCCCTTGAAAGCAGAGCGATTCGAGAGCCACGACGATTTTTTTGCTTCGTTTTTTCTAAAAAAATGAAGAGAAAAACAAAGCCACAGTTTAAGTTAAAGGGTAATAAAAATAAATCAACCACCCTGAACCGGTGCCAAGATATCAATGTTATCACCCTCTTTGATTATTGTTTTTTCATAACTTTCTATCGCCACAAAGGTGGTATTAATTGCCACGGCAAACCCTTTTGTTCGGTAATCCAATGCCTCAATAAGCTCTTTGATATTTAAATTTTCAAAGACCTCTTTGATCTCTCCGTTTACTGATACTTTTATCATATTAAATTCCTATTTTTGGTGCTGTGGGGACACAGCACCCTACATTTTCCTAATGCCCTCATTTAATGCTTTCTCTACAATTGCAGGAGCCAATAGATAACCGTGTCTATATAAACCGTTTATTCTTGTCAGCTTATCTTCCTGCTCTATACGAGGAAGGTTATCTCTAAATGCTGGACGACAGTTAGTTTCAGAATTGACAATGCGTGACTCACCAAAATTTGTGTTCACCGCAAAAACTGCAGAGAGCAATTCCATACTTGAACGTACAGACATAGGAGAAGTGTCTTCACTCTCTATCTCTGTTGCTCCTACAATGTAACGTTTTGAGTTTGGTGCCTGTGAGATTTTACAATCCTTACAGTAGCTCATCTCCATACCTTCACAACCGTTTCCACGTGGTACTATGTAAATTTTGTAGCGTGGATGCAGTATTCGTGTAGGTCTAGTAATGTCTATTTCGTTAGACTCCAACCAATAAACTTCACCACGAACGCCACGAAGATCATTGAAATGCTCTTTTGCACCTAAACCACGAGAATCAAAGACCCAGTCAAAATGCTCTTCTTTTCCATTTACAGTAACTCTACCCGGGCTTATAATCTCTACTTCACTGTTTTCTCGCCAAGTCACCATAGACGACATATCAAGATAGTTTCCAGAGAACATAATGAATCGTTGTGAATCTACATAACCTTCTTCTTTTATGAAGTAAGCCGAGTTATGCTGTTCCAAATCTGATTCCAAATGAGTTAAAGCCTCTTTATCAAGCATCTCAATATCTTCTGCCTCTTTTACTTTATGTTTTAACGTTCCTATAAAATGGTTCAATTCAGACATATCTTGTGGATGTGCTGTTATTACAGTGCCATCAAGCTTATAACCATCAAAAAGTCCAATCTCTTTGAGAAGTTCTGGCCATAGTTGAATGGAACGTTTTCCATGCTCAAAAATGACAGATTCTGCAGTTTCTAATTCAGCAAAAGGGGCTAACATACCCGCTGCTGTAAAACCTGCTGCCTGTGTTCCCTCTTTTGAACCTTTTTCATACAGAGTTAATGAGTGACCTTGTTTTAATAAATTGATTGCTAAAACTCTTCCAACAAGTCCTGCACCTACTATTGCTATGTTCATTTTATAATCCTTACGTAGATCGGGGTGCCCTCACCCCGACATAAATTCAATCTACAATTTAACTCTATTTCCATCATATATTCTTGTCTGGGTGAGGGCACCCCGACCTACGGAAGCTTCCGTTTCTGTAGGGTGTTGTCTCCCGACAACACCAAAAATACAATCGCAAAATTATTGTAAATTATGCAAATATTTGGTGCTGTGGGGGCACAGCACCCTACACATTTATGCTTTTTCTATCTTCTCTGCTTCTACATACACTTCTGAGCCCATCTCTTTAAACTTTTCAGACATCTCATCCATACCAAGTTGCTTTGCATTCTCTATATCCGTATCTAAAGCATCTGCATATTCTCTTACCTCAGCAGAGATTTTCATAGAACAAAACTTTGGTCCACACATAGAACAAAAGTGTGCTACTTTTGCTGCTTCCATTGGCATGGTTTCATCGTGGTACTCTCTAGCTCTGTCTGGGTCTAGTCCAATATTGAACTGGTCTACCCATCTGAACTCAAAACGTGCCAAAGACATAGCATCATCTCTTGCTCTTGCTCCTGGGTGACCTTTGGCAATGTCTCCGGCATGAGCTGCAATTTTGTAAGTTATAAGTCCCTCTTTAACATCATCTCTGTTTGGTAAACCTAAGTGCTCTTTTGGTGTTACATAACATAACATTGCACAACCGTACCAAGCAATCATCGCTGCACCTATACCTGAAGTGAAGTGGTCATAACCTGGAGCAATATCTGTAGTTAGTGGTCCAAGTGTATAGAAAGGTGCTTCATGACACCACTCTAACTGTTTGTCCATATTTTCTTTTATCATATGCATTGGGACATGACCTGGTCCTTCAATGATAGTTTGAACATCGTGTTTCCATGCAATTTGTGTTAAACGTCCCAACTCTTTAAGCTCTGCAAATTGTGCTTCATCGTTTGCATCTGCTCCTGAACCTGGACGAAGACCATCACCCAATGAGAAAGTAACATCATACGCTTTCATAATTTCACAAATATCTTCAAAATGCGTATTTAGGAAATTCTCTTGATGGTGATGAATCATCCATTTCGCCATAATTGCACCTCCACGAGATACAATACCTGTTACTCTTTTAGCAGTCATTGGTACATGGTGAAGAAGTAAACCAGCATGAATGGTAAAGTAGTCAACACCCTGCTCTGCTTGTTCTATGAGTGTATCTCTAAAAACTTCCCAAGTAAGGTCTTCAGCAATACCATTTACTTTTTCCAAAGCTTGATATATTGGTACTGTCCCAATAGGTACAGGTGAGTTACGTAAAATCCAATCTCTTGTTGTATGTATATTTTTCCCTGTTGAAAGATCCATAACTGTATCTCCACCCCAACGAATGGACCAAACCATCTTCTCTACCTCTTCAGCTATGGAAGAGGTTGTTGCGGAGTTTCCTATGTTGGCATTTACTTTTACAAGAAAGTTTCTACCAATAATCATAGGTTCAACTTCTGGGTGGTTAATGTTACAAGGTATAACTGCTCTACCTTCTGCAACCTCTTTTCTTACAAACTCCGGAGTAATTACTTCAGGTAAATTTGCTCCGAAATTCTCTCCTTTAAGTCTTGCTTCTCTCTCTTCATCTTGAAGGTACTCTTCTGTCATTGCAATGTTTTGATTTTCACGGATAGCTATGAATTCCATCTCCGGAGTGATGATGCCCTGTCTTGCATACCAAAGTTGAGAAACATTTTTTGTTTTTCCATTTTCATCTTTTTTGGCACGAAGTGGTGTACGAACTAAACCTTTTGCTCCAGCAGTAACAAAGTCTAATTGTTCATCTGTAGTATAACCATTATCTACAGGCTCCATAATACGACCTTCATACTCTTCAACATCGTTACGTGCAGCGATCCACTCTTTACGTATAGCAGGAATACCATTTCCTACATCAATGTCAATCGTTGGGTCAGTATAGGGTCCTGAAGTGTCGTAAACACCTAGTTTTGTATCGTTTGAAAGTGCTATCTCTCTTACAGGTACACGGATATCTTTATGGATATTCCCTTTAATGTATATTTTAGTAGATGCCGGAAGTGGCTCTCTTGTTAGTAACTCGTTTGAAGTTGTCAATGTGTCTTTAAATGGTTTTGTCATGTTTTTTCCCTTAAAATTATTTATTAAAAAATTTGTTTGGGAAGAGAAGTAATTTAAGAAGCTATAAATAAAAAAACTTATTTATGTTAAATATTAAATACAAGGCTCTTCCTTACGCCGGTATAATCCGGGTCAAGTTCAGCGGGTAGACTATCTGCAGTCTTCTCAGTCACATTTGTGACACCCCGAGAGTGTTGAAGTGTCAATATAAACTAAATAAGATAAATTTACACTTAATTAGAGAAATTCATAAATATTTTAGAGAAATTTAGATATAAATACATCAATAATACATAAGGATTAATATGAGTTACAGCATTGAAACATTTGACCCAGAAATATTTGCAGCCATTGAAAATGAGAGAGATAGACAAACTAACCATTTAGAGATGATTGCTTCAGAGAACTTTACTATTCCAGCAGTTATGGAAGCTATGGGGTCTGTGTTTACTAACAAGTATGCAGAAGGTTACCCATATAAGCGTTACTATGGTGGATGTGAATTTGCAGATCAAGTTGAGCAATTGGCAATAGACAGAGCATGTGAGCTTTTTGATTGTAAATTTGCAAACGTACAACCTCACTCAGGAAGCCAAGCAAATGGTGCTGTTTATGCAGGTCTTATTAAGGCTGGAGAGAAAATATTGGGTATGGACTTGTCACATGGTGGTCACCTTACTCATGGTTCTAAACCAAGTTTTTCTGGTAAGAACTACTCATCATTTACTTATGGTGTTGAGCTTGATGGTCGCATTAATTATGATGAAGTAATGCGTATTGCTAAAACAGTACAACCTAAAATCATTGTATGTGGTGCTTCAGCATATGCTAGAGAAATTGACTTTAAAAAGTTTAGAGAGATTGCAGATGCAGTAGGTGCAATACTATTTGCAGACATTGCTCACATTGCTGGACTTGTATGTGCAGGTGAGCACCCTAGCCCATTCCCTTATGCAGATGTAGTTACTACAACTACACACAAAACACTTGCAGGACCTCGTGGTGGTCTTATATTGACTAACGATGAAGATATAGCTAAGAAGATAAACTCTGCTATATTCCCAGGTATTCAAGGTGGACCACTTGTGCATGTAATAGCTGCAAAAGCTGTTGGTTTCAAACATAACCTTTCACCTGAATGGAAAGTGCATGCTAAAAATGTAAAAGCAAATGCTGCAAAACTAGCAGAAGTACTTGTAGCACGTGGTTATGATGTTGTATCTGGCGGTACAGACAACCACCTTGTTCTTGTTTCATTTTTAGACAAAGATTTCTCAGGTAAAGATGCAGATGCTGCACTTGGTGCTGCGGGTATAACTGTAAATAAAAATACAGTTCCAGGTGAGACAAGATCTCCATTTGTAACTTCAGGTGTTCGTATTGGTTCTCCAGCACTTACAAGTAGAGGTATGAGAGAAGCTGAGTTTGAAATAATTGCAAATAAAATTGCAGATGTACTTGACAATGTAAATGATGCCGAGCTTCATGCAAAAATTAAAGATGAGATGAAAGAGTTAGCTTCTAACTTCGTAATCTACGAAAAATCTATATATTAATAACGAGACAGTAAAATAAAAGTTTTTGACTTAGAATTTTCTTCTGACTACTACTATACCAAACGTGCTTCGATTGTTGAACAGATACAGTTCAACAATCGAACTTTCTATGCAAAGTTTGAACGCATAGATGAACCCTTAACTCCACTTCTACTAGAACAACATTTAAACAGACAATATACAATTGCTCTACCTTTAATAAAAAACAACAGAACTAATTATCTTGTACTTGAGTACAAAGGTGAAGAGTATCAAAGGTTTACCCATCTTGTAAAACATCTCTTTAATACTATGAAAGTCGATAACTTTCACATATATCAAGGTAAAGATGAAGAGAAAATACAAGTCTTTATTGAAGTTGACGATATAACTATTGAAGATGCCCAACAGCAACTAAATGCACTCTCAGAAAATTTAAAACAGAAATTAACAAAAAAATGGAAATGTTTACCTAGCACTACAATTCCTGATGCATACAATATAGTTACAATTCCATATAAGAGATTACACTAAAATAGACAAATATTTAATTTTATAAGTAAAATTTAACTGAATCATAATAAAAATGCATCAAATGCTCTTCTTTTTTAAAATTATAAGTGATATAATTGTTAATTCTAAAATAAAAGGCGAAAAAATGTCAGATAAAATTTATCGTATAAACATGAAAGATCTCAGTTACAAAATTGAAGATATACCTCAAAGATGGGCTGGTCTTGGTGGGCGTGGATTAACATCTACTATTGTTGCAGAAGAGGTTGATCCTGAGTGTCATGCATTAGGTCCTAACAATAAAATGGTTTTTGCTCCAGGTCTATTGTCTGGAACAAGTGCTGCAAACAGTGGTAGAAATTCGTTGGGTGCGAAGAGTCCTCTAACTGGTGGTATAAAAGAGAGTAACGTTGGTGGAACAAGTGCTGGTATTTTTGCAAAACTTGGTGTAAAAGCATTAATTATTGAAGGTATTCCTGAAGATGATTCTACTTTTTATCACATTCATGTGACTAAAGAGCATGTAGAGATTGTACAAGTACCTGAACTTGTTGGAAAAGATAACTATGAAGTTCTAGATGCAATGCTTGAGAAATACAATAAAAAAGTTTCTGTAATGTCCATTGGACGTCCTGGTGAAATGAAAATGCTTGTATCTAACATCTCTGTTAAAGATCCTAAAGGAAAACTTAGAAGTCATGGCCGTGGTGGATTAGGTGCAGTTATGGGCTCTAAAAAAATCAAATGTATCACTGTAGATGCTGAGAAATATCAAGAAGTTTCTTATGCAGATTCAGAAAAATTCAAAGCTGCTTCAAAAATATTTACAAAAGCATTAAAAGATGACCCTATTTCTGGTGAAGGATTACCAGCATATGGAACAAATGTACTTGTAAACATCATAAGTGAAGCAGGAGGTTTACCAACACGAAACTTTAGAGAAGGTTCTTTTGACGGTGCTGAATCAATATGTGGTGAAACTATGGCTGAAAATATTGAAAAAAGAGGTGGTAAAACTACACATGGCTGTCATGCAGGTTGTGTAATTCAATGTTCACAAGTATATAATGATGAAAAAGGTGAATATTTAACTTCTGGATTTGAGTATGAATCTATCTGGGCATTAGGTGCGCATCTCGGTATTACAGACTTAGATTTAATTGCAAAAATGGATGCACTTATGGATGATTTAGGTGTTGACTCTATTGAACTTGGTGTATGTTTAGGTTTAGCTGTAGATGCAGGTATATTGGAGTTTGGTGATGGAGAAAAAGCATATGATTTGGTTAAAAATGACATACCAAATGGCACTCCTCTAGGTCGTATTTTAGCTTCAGGTTCTGGTAATCTTGGTAAGATTTATGGACTAGTAAGAGTTCCAGTTGTTAAAAATCAATCTATTCCTGCTTATGAACCTAGAGCGATCAAAGGTCAAGGTGTAACTTATGCTACAACACCAATGGGTGCAGACCATACAGCAGGTTATGCGGTTGCAACTAACATCCTTAACTCAGGTGGTTATCTTGATCCATTGAAAAAAGATGGTCAAGTTGAACTTTCTAGAAATTTACAAATTGCTTCTGCTGCCATAGATAGTACTGGTATGTGTATCTTTGTTGCTTTTGCAGCACTCTCTGATGAGGCTTGTCTTCCAGCACTTATCGATATGTTAAATGCAAGATTTGGCATTGAACTTACTGCTGATGATGTAACAAATCTTGGTAAAAGTATTTTGAAAACAGAAAGAGAATTTAACATAAAAGCTGGTTTAACATCAGCTGATGATAGATTGCCAGAATTTATGAAATATGAAGCTCTTCCTCCACATAATGCAATTTGGGATTTCACAAATGAAGAGATTGATGAGTTCTGGAATTTTTAATGTCAAACAACATTAATGTAACAGTCAAATTATTTGCACAATACAGAGAAGGCCGTTTTAAAATTGAGCATAGAGTTTACAAAAAAGGAACTACTGCTCAAGAGGTTATTCATGATGTTGGCATAGATGAACATAGGCTTCCTTTGGGCGTGTTGATGGTGAATTCCAGACACGTAGAGGAATCTTATGTGTTACAAGACAATGATGTAATTGCTCTCTTTCCAAAAGTTGGTGGTGGGTGAAAAACAATATCATCCACATAATCAAAAACCGATCTTCTAAAGGTTTTTTGTCTTGGGAAGACGAAGAGAGTATACACAATGATTTTTCAATCTCTTATAATGAGATTGAAAAATTGGCACTAACACAAAATATAACAGCACTGCGATACAAAAGAAATCAAGAGACAATAACCCAAGAACATCAACTAAAACTTCTAAATTCACATATTGCCATAATTGGCTGTGGCGGTTTAGGTGGTAATGTTGCAGAGATGTTGACTAGAATTGGAATTGGGAAACTAACACTTTTTGATTTTGATATTTTTGAAGAACACAATTTAAATAGACAAAATTTTTCTAATATCGACACTCTTGGGAAATCTAAAGTTTCAGTTGTAAAAGAGGCTTTAATGAAAATAAATCCTGCTTTATATGTAGATGCATTTAATCATAAATTTGATCCTGAAAAAGATTTAAATATGTTAAAAAATGTAAATGTTGTCATAGATGCTTTAGACAATCCAAAAACAAAACTACAACTAGCTAAAATGTGTCAAGAAAAGCACATAGATTTCATACATGGAGCTATTGCAGGATTAAATGGGCAATTTACTGTAAATTCAAACCTAAAACATCTTTACAGAGATGGGGATATAGGAAGTGAAAGCAGTTTAGGGAACCTCTCTTGTTCTGCTACATTTGCTGCATCAATACAAAGTTCAGAATGCATAAAGTTACTTTTAAATCTTGGAGAAACACTAAAAGATAAAACATTAATTTCAAATCTTCTCGAGAATGAATTTATTATGATTTAAACTAAAGGCATATAGGAGTAAAATACCTGCATAACAATATAAAGGTTTATATATGAAATATAGAATTGAATCTGACCTCATAGGTGAAAAAAACATTCCAATAGATAGTTACTATGGAGTGCAAACACTTCGTGCCAAAGAAAACTTCAACATTACAGGTGTTGAATTTAGCCAATACCCTCTTCTCATTGTTGCACTTGCTCAAGTAAAAAAAGCTGCTGCACTTGCTAACTTTGACTTAGGAAAATTACCTATTGAAAAGAAAAGAGCTATAGTTCAAGCATGTAATGAGATTATTGATGGAAAACTTCATGATCAATTTATAATTGACCCTATTCAAGGTGGAGCGGGTACATCCACAAATATGAATGCAAATGAGGTCATAGCAAATCGTGCTATTGAAATTTTAGGTCATGAAAAAGGTGAATACCAATATATACACCCAAACAATGATGTAAATATGTCACAATCTACAAACGATGCATACCCTACAGCATTTAGAATTGCACTTTATGAAAAACTTTTAGAGTTAGAGCAATCTATGATAGTACTTCTAAAATCGTTTAAAAGAAAATCTCAAGAGTTTTCACATGTTATAAAGATGGGTAGAACACAACTTCAAGATGCTGTACCTATGACGCTAGGACAAGAGTTTGGAACTTACTGTACCATGATTGAGTACGATCTTGTTATTTTGGAACAGTCACGTGAACTTATGCGAGAGATGAACCTTGGTGGGACAGCCATTGGTACAGGTATAAACTCACACCCTGAGTACAAATATGTGGTTTATGAAAAGCTAAAAGAGGTTACAGGCAGAGATTTTGTAACTTCTGTTGACCTCATTGCTGCTACTCAAAATACTGGTGCTTTTGTACAAATTTCTGGTGTTTTAAAACGTATTGCAGTTAAAGTATCTAAAATGTGTAATGACCTTAGATTGTTATCTAGTGGACCTAGAACAGGATTCAATGAGATAAACTTGCCAGCAGTTCAACCAGGAAGCTCCATAATGCCAGGGAAAGTAAACCCCGTCATTCCTGAAGTTGTAAATCAAGTTGCTTTTCAAGTCATAGGAAATGATGTTACTGTAACTATGGCTTCTGAAGGTGGGCAATTACAATTGAATGTATTTGAACCTGTAATCGCGTACAATATTTTCCAATCTATCTCAATGATGTCAAGAGCATTTGAAACATTGGCATATAAATGTGTAGATGGAATAACTGCAAACGAAGATCGCTGTAAAGAGTTGGTTATGAACAGCATTGGTTTAGTTACAGCACTCAATCCTTACTTAGGTTACCAAAACTC
>FPKX01000031.1_pt1 | contig 26697 bp, 28 predicted proteins | sample 1057381 | NCBI WGS metagenome assembly FPKX01 (sample SAMEA4473313, study PRJEB15554) | hydrothermal vent metagenome | biome: marine basaltic hydrothermal vent biome; feature: marine hydrothermal vent; material: water | place: Pacific Ocean | collected 2011-06-14/2011-07-23 | depth 1199 m
GCAGATTTAAATGCAACAAGTATTGGTACAAACTTTAGTTCTTTGTTACAGTATGGTGTTAAGTCTTGTGGTTCTACAGGTTGTAACGGATGGTCAACAAATGGATTGGTATTTACATTTCATGGTCCTACTGGAGATGTAGATTATACGTATCAAAATAAAAAACTTGAATGTACTAGTTCCTCTTCAATATGTGCAGAATATGGTGACTAAAACCTGTTACAATAACGATAGAATTGAAGTTTAATTAAATATTGAAACTTATGGATGAAAATAAAGATGAGATTGACACAAAGAGAGATAAAACTTTTAAAAAATAAACTATTTACATTGTCTGAAGAGGCAAAATTATATCTTTTTGGATCAAGAGTGGATGACAGTAAAAGAGGTGGTGATATTGATTTGCTTGTTGTCTCAAAAGAATTAACAAAAAGAGATTTGAGAAAACTGCGTTTATCTTTTTTTAAAGTATTTGGTGAACAGAAATTAGATATTGTATTGGATGATGGCACATTCAAAAACCCTTTTAATAGATTGATAGCACAAAAAGCAGTTGAATTATGATAAAAGAAAAATTAAAACAAGATATGAAACTTTTAGAAAAACAATTAAATTGGTTAAAATTATCTTATGGTGAATGTAAAGAGATATCTGTTAAAGATAACTATAGCATTGAAGAATTTGGTAAATTTGAAATTTTATGTAGTAGGTATAGTAGAGGTATAGACTTTTTAATACGCAAAATATTTAGAACCATAGATGAATTTGAATTTGAAAATCAAGGAACATTAGTAGACGTAGTAAACAATGCACATAAAAGAGGACTTTTTGAAGACATAGAAGAACTCCGTATAATGAAAGATGTACGCAATACAATAGTGCATGAATATATAGAAGATGCATTAGTTGATGTTTTTGATGAAGTATTAGAATATTCTGGAAAACTAATTTTAATCATTGAAAATACTTTAGAATACATAAATGTAAAGACAAAATAAACTTTTGAAATATTATGAAATAAGCCTTCTTCGCTCATCTGCACCTCTATTGACATATGCTTACCCCGATGAGTTAATGCCGGGTAGCATTGTCTCTGTTCCTCTTAAAACAACTCTTAAAGATGCCGTTGTTATTTCTAAAGTAGATAAACCAACATTTGAAACAACAGAGATAGTTTCTGTATTGGATAAATGTTATAGTCTTAAGCAGATGGAGATTGCAAAATTTATATCTGAGTATTATTTTTCCTCTTTTTCAGAGGCGATTTCGTTGTTTATCCCGTATGCTGTAGGGTGTTGTCCCCCGACAACACCAAAAACTTTTGATGAAGAAAAAAACTTAAATGAAGTCAGGAACTTTAATGGTGCTGTGGGGGCACAGCACCCTACACCTGTATTGAGTGACATTCAACAAAAAGCTTATGAACAACTCTTAAAAAAAGAGCGTGCTTTGCTTTTTGGTGTAACCGGTTCAGGGAAAACTGAGATCTTCATCTCTTTGATGATGAAGATGATGGAAGAGGGTAAAACTTCTATTTTTCTAATGCCTGAAATCTCTTTGACACCTCAGATGGAAAAACGTTTACAGGTTTACTTTGGTGATAGAGTGGCGATGTGGCACTCTAAACTTACCAAGAAGAAAAAAGCTTCTATTTTGGAAGGAGTAGAGAGTGGAGACATAAACATCATTGCAGGTGCACGTTCTGCACTGTTTGTGCCTCTTTCCAATTTAGGACTCATTGTAGTCGATGAAGAGCATGATGACTCATATAAAGCCATGACACGACCACGTTACCATGCGCGTGATGTGGCAGTGCTTATGGGGCAGAAGTTAGGGGCAAAAGTAGTTCTTGCTTCGGCTACACCTTCTATGACTTCGTACCACAAATTTGATGTTGTCAGGTTAGCTAAACCATACATTGAAACTCAAAAAAGATATAGTTTTATAGAGGGTGATAAGATAAATACTCCCATACTTAAAATGTTAAACTCAAATTTTAAAAATAGAGAGCAATCTTTGCTTTTTTTACCAACACGTGGAAATTTTAAGTACCTGTATTGTGAATCTTGTGGGAAAACACATCTTTGTCCATACTGCTCTGTCGGTATGGCATTGCATAGAAAACATAGACATTTGAAATGCCACTATTGTAATTTTACAGAAGCCATTCAAGACACCTGCACACAATGTGGACACTCACCACTCAAAAGTGAACGTATGGGAACGGTTGAAGCCATTGAAGTCATAAAAGCATCTATTGAAGGTATAGAGGTAGAGCAGTTTGATAAAGATAGCATAACAACACAGAAGAAGCTAAAAGATGCTCTCAAGCGTTTTGAGACAGGAGAGAGTAATGTACTGCTTGGAACTCAAATGTTGAGTAAAGGGCATGACTATTCTGGTATAACACTTTCGGTGATAATGGGGCTTGACTATATTTTAGGTTTGGCTGATTATAGAGCAAGAGAGAGGGCAATGTCTTTACTTTTTCAAATTGCAGGAAGGTCAGGTAGAGCAAAAGCTGCCGAGGTCATAGTACAAACAGCAGACCCAGAGTTTTTCCAAACATATTTGCATGATTATGAAGAGTTCATAAAAGATGAGTTAGCTTTTTTAGATATAGCAGATTATCCACCTTTTACATCTTTGGCACGTATATTGGTAGCACATAAAGATGAGCAGAAAGCTGGAAAAATTACATTAGATACTGTAACAAGATTGAAAACATTTAAAGATATTGAAATTGTCGGACATGGTAAAGCACCGGTTGAACGAATTGCAAATAAGTTTAGATTTAACATCTTGTTACGTGCTAAAAATCGTCTGCCCTTGTTAAAAGCACTGCATACAGTAGATTGTCGAGAAATAGAAATAGATATGGACCCAGTCGAATTTTCTTGAAAATTCGAAGTGAATAGTGAATAGTTAATAGTGAATAATGGGTTTTTTAGGTAGAATCATTTTATGAGTATATTATCCAATAAGAGTTATAAATTTGCGATTAGAATTGTGAAGCTAAGTGAATATTTGACAAAAGAGAAAAAAGAATATACATTAAGTAAGCAGTTATTGCGTTCTGGTACGGCGATAGGTGCATTGATTGCAGAAGCACAATATGCACAATCTAAAGCAGATTTTATCAATAAAATGTATATTTCATTGAAGGAAGCAAACGAAAGTAGATACTGGATTCGCTTGTTGACTGATTGTGAATATATCACGGAGAACATGTCTACAAGCATATATAATGATGTAGAAGAATTAATAAAAATGCTAACAAGTAGCATAAATACAACAAAAGAAAAATTACATGAAAAATAACTATTCACTATTCACTATTAGATATTCACTATCTTCTTTGGGAGTTTCTTGATGAAAGAAAGATATCTAACTAAAAAAATTTACGTTGGTGATGTTGCCATTGGTGGTGATGCGCCTATCCCCGTTCAGTCTATGACATATTCTGATACACAAGATGTAGCAGCAACGGTTGAGCAGATAAACCGTTTGCATTTTGCAGGAGCAGATCTTGTTCGTGTTGCTGTTCCCGATATGGAAGCTGCATTGGCTTTAAAAGAAATAAAAGAGCAAATATCTCTACCACTTATTGCCGATATTCATTTTAACTATAGGTTAGCGCTTGAAGCTGCTAAGTGGGTTGATTGTATTCGTTTTAACCCTGGTAATATTGGTGAAAAGAGTCGCATAAAAGAGATTGTAAAAGCTTGTCAGGAGCGTTCTTTACCTATTCGTATTGGCGTAAATGCAGGTTCACTTGAAAAAGAGTTCGATCAAAAGTATGGTGCAACTTCTGAGGGTATGGTAGCATCTGCTGAGTACAACATTAAGTTCTTGGAAGATCTTGATTTTACAAACTTAAAAGTTTCTCTAAAAGCTTCAGATGTAGATAGAACAGTTGAAGCATACAGAATGTTAAGACCTAAAAATGATTACCCTTTCCATTTGGGAGTAACTGAAGCTGGGACTATATTTCACGCAACTGTAAAATCTGCTATAGGTTTAGGAACACTTCTTCTTGATGGTATTGGTGATACTATGAGAGTCTCCATTACAGGTGAGTTAGAACAAGAGATAAAAGTAGCCAAAGCCATACTTAAAGACTCTGGAAGAGTACAAGAGGGGTTGAACATAATCTCTTGTCCTACTTGTGGAAGAATTGAGGCAGATTTGGTAACTGCTGTTGCAGAAGTTGAAAGACGTACTGCACACATTAAAACACCTATGGATGTGTCAGTTATGGGTTGTGTTGTAAATGCCATTGGTGAAGCTAAACATGCGGATGTTGCCATAGCATACGGAAAAGGTGCAGGTTTGGTTATGATAAAAGGTGAAGTAGTTGCTCGTTTACCAGAGAATGAATTGGTAGATAGATTTGTAGCAGAAGTTGAAGCCTTTGCTAAGGGTCAAGAGTAATGGAGAACATGTATAACATCAACATTGAGAGGGCAGTTCTTTCAGCAGTTATTTTTGACCCTGAAACTTACGAAGAGATAGCTTCCAAGTTACTGCCTCAAGATTTTTACCTCCCTTTCCATCAACATGTCTTTCTCTCAATGGAAGAGCTTAGCCGTGAAGAAAAACCTATAGATGAAGAGTTTTTACGTTCGAAGTTAGTTAGTATGGGTAAGTTCGATGAAGTTGCAATGTTGGATCTTCTATCGGCAAATCCCATCTCAAATACATCGGCATACCTTAGTGAAATAAAAGCAAAATCAAGTAAAAGAGCATTGGCAACTTTGGCAACAGAGATTAAAAAAGTTGTTATTGAAGATGACTTACCTGCTGAAGAGGTTATGAACTTAGTAGAGAAAAAACTCTACGAGATAACGCAAAACAGTACAAATGAAGACTTTAGAGAGTCAAAAGAGATAACCCTTGCAATGATGGATGAGATAAACCGTCTAAAAGCTCTTGGAAACTCCAAACTTATAGGAACAGATACAGGCTTTAAAAACTTAAACGATAAAACATCAGGTTTTGGTAAAGGAGACCTTGTAATCATCGCTGCGCGGCCAGCGATGGGGAAAACGGCACTAGTTCTAAACATGGCTCTTAAAGCCATAGAGCGTAATGAAGGGGTGGCTTTTTTCTCGCTGGAAATGCCTGCTGAGCAGTTGATGCTTAGGCTTCTTTCTGCTAAGACTTCCATACCTCTTCAAGCACTTAGAGTTGGGGATTTGAAAGATGATCAGTGGGCTCAGTTGGCTGCTGCTACAAATGACCTCTCTTCTAAAAAACTTTTTGTAGATGATGGTGGTTATGCAACTATTCACCATGTGCGTTCAAAACTTCGTAAGTTAAAAGGTCAACACCCTGAAATTTCTGTGGCGATCATTGACTACTTGCAACTTATGTCTGGTGAAGGTAGAGAGGGACGACAACAAGAAGTTTCTGAAATCTCCAGAGGTTTGAAACAGTTGGCAAGAGAGTTGCAGATTCCTATTGTGGCACTCTCACAACTGAACCGTGGTGTTGAGAGTCGAGACAATAAACGTCCAATGCTTTCAGACCTTCGTGAATCTGGTGCCATTGAGCAAGATGCCGATATTATATTGTTTGTCTATAGAGATGATGTTTATCGTGAAGCTATGGAGAAAGAGAAAGAGATGAAAGCTAAAGCTGAAGGTAAAGAGTACACTTCAGAGTTTAGAAAAAAAGCAGAAGAAGATGCTGAAGTAATTATTGGTAAACAGAGAAATGGACCAACTGGAACTGTTGAACTTGTTTTTCAGAAGAACTTTACACGCTTTGTTGACAAAGTACAAGGTCCAGCTTTTGAAGTAGTTTATGAAGATAGTGATATACCTATGAATACTGGAAATATAGAGTTACCACCAATTTAATGCAGCTTGGTTTTTCCAATCTACGATAGAAGGAATTTTTATGTCATTGGAAAAACCTAAACTTTTTGAGACAAGTAGTGGTTTTCTTTGGACAGTACTGTTTCTATTTCTCATACTTATTATTCGTTTAATTTTTGAGTATTTTTCTTACAAAGAGTTTATAACAAAACCATTTTATTTTACAAATGCTACAGTTCTTTCATCTTATGAAAAAGTAAAAAACAGTAAAAAATATACTGTTGTTAAATTGCACTCTGATGATGGTTTTACTTTTTATACAACAACACATAAAAAAGAAGATTTAAATCATAAAAAAGTTCGTATACAGATATATCCAACTTCAAAAATATCTTTTAAAGATTATGTAGGCACTTTTTATGTGAAGAGTCGTATTAAAAAGGTAGAAGATTTACCCTTGACTTTTAAAGACTCTTTACTTGAAAGAGTATCTTCACAACATGAAAACATAAATATACAAAGCTTTTACAATGCCATATTTTTTGCAACCCCTGTAGAAAAAACTCTTAGAGAGCAGATAAGCCTTTTGGGTGTTAGCCATTTGGTTGCTTTGAGTGGTTTTCACTTGAGTATACTCTGGGCTTTGGTGTATGGTTTTGTACTACTGTTTTATAAACCATTACAACAAAAATATTTTCCATACCGACATGCACTTTTTGATGTGGGTTTGTTTACAATGCTTGCACTTGGAATTTACCTTTGGTTTGTTGGTTTTCCTCCATCTCTGCTTCGCTCTTATGTAATGCTGATGGTTGCTTGGGTGATGTTACTGATGGGAATTGAACTTCTTAGCTTTACATTTTTGACAAGTGTAATGTTTGCACTTTTGGCACTCTTCCCTTCACTGCTTGTCTCTCTTTCATTTTGGCTATCTATTGCAGGAGTTTTTTATATATTTCTTCTACTGCAATATACAAAGAAACAGAATAAATGGCTGATAAGTACTCTTTTTATTCCTGTTGGTATTTTTATACTAATGCTTCCAATTGTGCATTATATTTTTGCTATGACAAGCCCATACCAGCTTCTTTCCCCACTCTTGTCCTTGCTATTCATACCTTTTTACCCTCTGGTAATGTTACTTCATTTACTAGGTTTTGGAGGAGCGCTCGATAGTATGTTGCTGTGGCTATTTTCTTTGCCAGGTCAAAGTGTGGAAAATCTTCTGCCTATTTGGGCTATGTTTGTCTATATTGGCTTGTCACTTGGCGCAATATGGAGTAAAAAATTGTTTTATGGTTTGCTTGTTGTGGCTATGGGGTATGGAGTTTATCTTTTTATAATTTAGGTTTATCAGAGGGTTCTATATCTCTTCTAACTCTTCATCATCACTCTTATCTAGAAGGTAGCAAAATCTTAAACCATGTAAAAAAATTGCCCAGGATATATATATCCATAGTAAGAAGAAGAGAACAGTACTTATGCTCCCATAAACTGATGCATATGTTTTGTTATGAACTACATAAAAAACAAATCCTATTTTTGACAAGTGCCAGATGAGAGAGGCAATAAAAGAGCTTGTGAGGGCTGCTTTTACATCAATTTTTACATTTGCAGATAGTTGGTAAGTTATATAAAATGCTCCCCAGACTATGAGGTATGGTAAAAAGTAGTATATGTGTATAAATGACGTTATATCTGTTTGATCCAGCAAATAAGTTTGTATGAAATTGGATAGGTAAAATGAGCCACCCATCATAAGAGGTAGAAGAATAATTAAAACAAGATATGTTTTAATGCTTTCAAAAATAGTTCTTTGCTCTGTTTCAAATATGTCATTTACTATATAGTCATAGTTTTTAAAGAACATTATTGCAGCAAATGTAACATAAAAAAAGCCAACTTGACCTAATTTGTCTGAGTTTTCAACGAAGGTATTTATGCTTGCCATTATCTCTTTGGATTCTGTTGGCATTATGTTGGCAAAAATAAGTTCTTGAACACTTACATATACATCATCAAAGTAGGGTAGTGTAGTAAAAACATACAATAGTATGACAAGTAGAGGGATAATAGAAAATATGGTATTCCAGCTAAGACTTGCTGCGTAGTATCCAAGTCTATCGTCTAAAAAATCTTTTAGAAAATCTCTAAAAAAAAGATAATAATTTCGTAAAATTTTTCTTGTACTCAAAGATTACCTTTTTTAATTTAAATAGTCACTCTTAGTTTGGTAGTCCCATTTTTCCTGGGTTCAAAATATTGTTTGGATCAAATGCCTTTTTGATCTCTTTGAACAAGTTCATCTCTACATCTTTAAAAGCAATATCCATAAATGGTGCTTTACTTGTACCAATTCCGTGTTCACCACTAAGTGTACCGCCCATCTCTACAACAAGTTCAAATATCTCTTCAATGGCTTTGTGACCATCGCTAAGTTGTTTTTCATCTGAACCATCAATCATAACATTTACGTGAATGTTCCCATCTCCAGCATGTCCAAAACATGGTACTTTAAAGCCATATTTATCACCAATAGCATAGATGCGTTTTAGAGCTTCTGGAAGCATAGATCTTGGAACTGAAATATCTTCATTTAGTTTTTTTGTTCCATAAATAGTTACCGATGGAGAAGCATTTCGTCTTGCATGCCATAGTTTATCTCTATCTTCTGCATTGTGTGCAATTACAAAGTTTTGAGAGCCATTTTCTTTAAATGATTTTTCCAAAATTTCAAGCTGCAGATCTACCTCTTGGGTTACATTTCCATCAACATCACCAATAAGAAGAGCACCAGCATCTTCAGGTAGATCAATACCCATTTTTTCTTTTAGCGATTTAACTACAAGTGAATCCATAAATTCCATAGCTACAGGGTTTGCTCCTGATGCCAGAGATTTAAATACAGCATTCATAGCATCTTCAACAGAAGGGAAAATGCCCATATATGCTTTAGTGAATTTTGGTTTTGGTATTAGCTTTAGTGTTATTTCTGAAATAACTGCAAGAGTACCTTCTGAAGCTATTAGCATACCTGCTATGTTGTATCCTGCAACATCTTTTATGGTACGTTTTCCTGCACGAATTATGTCACCGTTAGGACGAACAGCACGAAGTGCCATGACGTAATCTTTTGTTATTCCATATTTGGCAGCACGCATTCCACCTGCATTTTCTGATACATTTCCACCTAAAGTAGAGTACTGTTCAGAGGCAGGATCTGGTGGGTAAAAAAGACCAACTTCTTCAACTGCACGTTGTAAATCCATGTTTATGACACCTGGCTGAACAACAGCTACCATATTTTGCATATCGATCTCTAAAATCTTATTCATATGCTTTTCCATAGCTAAGGTAATACCACCGTTTGTAGGCAATGCACCACCTGTAAAGCCAGAACCTGCACCTCTTGGAGTGATGACTATGCCATGATGGTTACAGTAAACTAAAATACGACTAATATCCTCTTCATCTCTAGGAAATACAACAGCATCTGGTTCGAACCTTGTTCTTGTAGCATCATAAGAGTATGCAATCATATGTGCCTTGTCATCAAATACGTTCTCTTTGCCCACTAAGTCTTGAAGAGCTTTTAAATGTTTAGAGTCCAGCATTATAGTGATTCTACCAAATTATAATATGTGCCAGATGCAGATTTTGAAAACCATCCAGAGTCTATTTTGTCAAAACGCATAAAGAAAGGGAATTGTGCTTTTGCAGGTAGCCCGCTAACAGCTTTTTGACCAACATGTTTACCTGTAATTGGGTCTAGAAGAACAGCAGAACCTTTTTTCACGATGTAGATAAGTCCCACTTGGTACTGTTTTGCAAATTCGGCAAGGTTTGCTTTTGTTGGCATACTCTCACCCTCTTGAGAAAGATAAATTGCATATAAATCAGGGTGAATCCATTGCTTATTGTATGACGCTGTAATTTTAGAGTATGTATTTGCATCTGGAGCTAAAAGAAGAACATTATTGTACAAATATCCTCCAATGACTTTATCACCTTTTGCTACTAATGTTTTTATAGTAGGTAACTTGTCATGATGAATAATGTCATTGCCTTTAAGTACTGCTGTACCTTTTGAAGTTTGCATAATTCGGGAAGTAATAGCTTTTATATTGTTTCCATAGTTGTGAACAACAACACCACTCATGCCATTGACTGGAAAAGATGAACTCATTTTAATATTGTTACCCGAGATATTTGAAACGCTTGTATTTACAGTTGCTGGAAAAAAACCTGCAAATAATGGTAGAGCTGATAAAGCAATTAATGCAATTTTACGCATAGCTATCCTTTTGTTGTTAATGTTTAATTATACTAGCAAAATGTTAAAAGAGCATTGATTGTAACGAGCATCATTAAAAATAATCAGTTATAATTGCATAAATTTATGTTTTTTATGAGAAGTTACGGGAGAAAAATGAAATATATTTTACTATTAATATTAATGATAAATTTTGTATTTGGAGCAAAAGTTTATCATAAATCATGGGAAAAAGGGCAAACTTTCTCTAAATATATGCAGATAAATAATATATCTGCAAAGTTTTTAGACTCTATTTCAAAAGAAGATCAGTTGTTTCTTTTAGAAGTGCGAGATAGATACAGTTATTATGAACTTAGAAATGATGCGGGTGTACTTTTACAAGCTTTAATTCCTATTAGTGTAGAGATGCAGATACATATTTTTAAAAATAAAAATTCTAATGAATATGGCTTTGATGTCATACCAATAGAGTACAAATCTAAAGAGTATTATTCAAAAGTTATCATACAGAAAAATCCATATACTGATACACTAAAAACAGTAAAAGATGAAAATGTTGCTAAAAAGTTATCTAGAGTATTTAGAGGCGATGTAGATGCAAAAAAGCTTAAAAAGAATGATGAAATATCATTTGTATATAAACAAAGAACTAGATTGGGATTACTTTATGCCAACCCAGAAATGATTGTTGCAAAGGTAAAAAGAAAAGATAAAAGTAAATTTATTTATGTTGACGAAAATGGTATTGGATATAAAGATACCGCTAAAAAAATTGCATATACAGTCATGGGGAAGAAAAAAGTTACTTATACTCGTAAAGTAGCGGCAACTAAAAAAGAGGCTACTTTTGGTATGCCAATAAGACATATTCGTATTACTTCTTCTTTTGCTTATAAGAGATGGCATCCTATTTTACACCGTTATAGACCACATCATGGGGTAGATTTTGGTGCAAAAAGAGGTACTCCTATATATGCAGTTAATTCTGGAAAAGTTATATATTCTGGATGGATGGGCGGTTATGGTAAGGTTGTAAAAATAAAACACAATAGCGGCTATGTATCTTTATATGCACACCAAAGTAGAATACGTATAAAAAGAGGCAAGTATGTCAAAAAAGGGCAGCTTATAGGTTATGTTGGTTCAACAGGAAGAAGTACCGGTCCTCACCTGCACTTTGGTCTTATGAAAAATGGAAGATGGATTAACCCTATGAAAGTTCTGCGTAAAAAATCTATAAAAACTTCTGTTTTGAAAAAATTTACAAAATATGAAGATGTAAAAATTACAAAATATAAAGCTATTGATATGAAAGAACTTAAAAAAGAGAAGGCAAGACTAATGCAATATGTAGATACCAATGCCAGTACACAGGTATGGGATAACGATAAAAATTTGACTGTACATATAAATGATAAAGAGAAGTTTCTATAATGATAAATATGATTAAAAACTTTAAATTAAATCCACTTACTGATCCTAAATTTATATTTACATCGTTAGCTACATATGAGCAAGATAATGTAAAAAAAGATTGGGAAATTCTTCATGCACATGACTCTGTTGCTATACTTATTTACCACAGTGAGTTTAAATGTTTTATTTTAGTCAAGCAGTTTAGACCAGCAGTTTTTGCAAACAATGAAGATGGTATGAGTATTGAACTATGTGCAGGTATTGTAGATAAAGATATCTCTCTACAGCAAGTTGCACAAGAAGAGATTGAAGAAGAGTGTGGCTACCGTGTTGAACTTCAAAATGTAAAAAAAATTACTTCATTCTATACTTCAGTTGGCTTTGCTGGCAGTAAACAGACACTTTATTATGCTGAGGTTGATGAGAGTATGAAAGTCTCTGAAGGTGGCGGAATAGATAATGAATTTATTGAAGTAATTAAGTTAGATACAGAAGATGCTCAAGAGTTTATGTATGATGAAAATATTGTAAAAACACCTGGGCTTATGTTTGCTTTCATGTGGTGGAATGAAAAGTTTAAATTTTAGGAACCTGAAACTTGTTTCAGCAATTTCTCAAACAAGTTTGAGATTCCAGGTATACTATCTGTCCTCTTTGGCTTGTGTAAATTCGGCGTAGTATGTGCTTCCATCTGAAAATGAATTTACTGTTAGTTTTGAAAAGTTTTCAAGATAGTCCCAAAAATCTTCAATAAGTTGTTTGTCTACATCTTTTAACTCATAAAGAGCTTCTCTCATAGTACCTAACCACTCAATACGTGACTTCTCAGTAATAGAAAAATCATCATGAATACGTATCATATATTCGTTTAGTTCAACACCTTTTGCTTCATCTTCATAAACTTTTGGTCCACCACATATTTGAATGAAAAATTTTGTATTTTTCTCTTTTATGGCTTCAAATTCATCTTCATCTTGTGGGAAAAAGTTTGCTATCTTGCTTTCATAAATTTTATCGTAAAAATTGTACATAAGTGCTCGCATTCCCTCTTCACCACCAACTGCATCATAAAATTTTACAGCAGGGTTGTGAAAGTGAACAACTTCACCTTTTTTTACTTCTGTTATTTGCATTGATATATTCTTCCTTGTCATGTTTTGCAAGAGTATATCGTAGGGTATATTTATTGAGCATTAATCATCGCAATAACGCTTTTGCAGGCAAGAGTAAGCATCTATACGTCTATCTCTCAAAAATGGCCAGATATCTCTTACCTCTTTGGTTCTTTCATGGTCTATGTCTGCATAAAGTATAGTTTGGTTTTTAGCATCTGCTTTTGCCAATATTTCACCCTGTGCTCCACATATAAATGAATTTCCCCAAAAATTCACACCTTTCATGACTCCAGAGCTGTCTGCTTCAAAACCAACTCTATTGCATGAAACTAGAGGAATCCCATTTGCCACAGAATGAGATCTCTGTATAGTTATCCATGAGTCTAACTGTCTCTCTTTCTCTTCTTTTTCATCTTCATCGAACCAACCAATGGCAGTAGGGTATATGAGTATCTCTGCACCTTTTAGCGTCATGATACGTGCAGCTTCTGGGTACCACTGATCCCAGCAAATTAACACGCCAAGTTTTCCTACTGATGTTTGTATGGGTTCAAAGCCTAAATCTCCTGGTGTAAAATAAAACTTTTCATAAAAGCCTGGATCATCAGGAATGTGCATTTTTCTGTAGCGTCCTGCAATGGAGCCATCTTTTTCAAATACTACTGCAGTATTGTGGTAAAGACCTGCCGTTCTTTTTTCAAAGAGTGAGGTGACAAGAACAATGTTCTGTTCTTTTGCAACTTTTGACCAAAATTTCAAATCTTCTTCAAAATTGTTTGCATATTCAAAAAATTTAGTATCTTCACTTTGGCAAAAATATTCTGTTTGATGAAGCTCTTGAAGAACAATAAGCTCTGCACCATTTTGTGAAGCTTTGGCTATTTGCTCAACGGTAATGGCAATAGTTCTCTCTTTATTGTTGTGATATTTTTCTTGTATTAATGCTATTTTCATACTCTTATTTTATCATAAAATATTCTAGCAAAACAATAAGCTATCTATTAATACGCTACTTGCATTGTAGAACAGTGAAGGCTTCCACCCTCTTCAATGAGTTTTAGACAATTTACCGGAATTATCTCTTTATTTGGAAACAGTTCTTTAAATATGTCAGCAACAACTTTATCGTTTATATCGTTATATGTTGGAAATATAAGTGCGTCATTGCAGATGAGAAAGTTAGCGTATGTTGCTGGCAATCGTTCATTCGCTTTATTGTACTTAGCTTGGCACATTGGCAGAGGAACAAGTCTATATTTTTCACCATTATCTTTTTTAAAACTTTCTAACTGAGCTTCCATTTTTTTGAGTTCATCATAATGCTCATCTTTTTTATCTTCACATTTTACATATGTAATGGTATCTTTGTTTACAAATCTTGCTAAAGTGTCAATATGTGAATCTGTATCGTCTCCTGCAAGATAGCCATAGTCTAACCATAAAACTCTTTTTGTCCCTAAATGTTTTTTTAATTTAGACTCTACGTCAGTTTTACTTAGGCCAGAGTTTCTGTTTGAATTACAGAGGCACTTTGTTGTTGTAAGAATTGTTCCCTCTCCATCACTCTCGATGGACCCACCTTCAAGAACAAAGTCAATCTTCTCTAAGGCAGTTGTTCCCATGTAACCTTTTTTATGTAAAGCAGTATTGACAGAGTTGTCAAGTGAAGATTCAAACTTACCACCCCAGCCGTCAAAAGTAAAGTCAAGTAGTTTTAACTCATCTTCTTCTTTAAGACTTATATATCCGTAGTCTCTTATCCATGTGTCATTTGTAGGGAGTTCAATAAAAGTTAAATTTCTTGTAGAGCAAAACATAGAAGAGATCTTCTCTTTATCTTTACATATGATGTAAACAGCTTCTTTATATGCTATGGCTTGTGCAATGCGTATAAAAGGTGAAAGAGCACTGTTTAAGTCTCCTTTTGCCCAGTCTGTATCTTCATGAGGAAATGACATAAGAACAAGTTTCTGTTTTTCCCACTCTGCAGGTACTCTTTTCAATTAAACTCCTTTTATGGACCCCTCTGATAAACCTAGATTATGGGTACCTAGGTTTATTAGATGGTTCAATTGTTTAAATTATTCTTTTTTACTATGCACTATTAACTTGATTGGATATAATCTGTTATGGCAACAATTACAATAAATAAAGAAAATTTCTTTCACAATCTTAACCAAATTGCATTAAAAACTGGCTCAGTAGATAAAATATCGGTAGTCTTAAAAGACAATGCTTATGGACATGGCTTAGAACTCATTGCGGGTTTGTCTAAAGAGTTTGGCATAAAACATGCTGTTGTTAAAAACAGATTAGAAGCAGAAAAAATAAGAGCATATTTTGAGACAATACTTGTCTTGTCAGATGAGATAAAAGCAGACAATAAATTATCGTTTACAATTAATACGTTAGAAGATATAAAAAAAGCAGAAATACATTCAAAAGTAGAGTTAAAAGTAGATACAGGCATGCATAGAAATGGTGTACTGTTAAGTGAAGTATCTGAAGCATTAAAACTCATAAAAGAACGAAATTTAAATCTTGTAGGTCTTATGACACATTTTCGTGCAGCAGATGAACTTAGCTCTGAACTCTTTTGGCAAAAAAAGAATTTCGAAATTGCAAAAAAAGAAGTTTTAAATGCAGGTTTCAAAAATGTTAGATTTCACTCTTATAACTCTGCAGCTATACTGCGTTTAAATAATTTTAATGACGATAATGTAAGAGTAGGTCTTGCAATATATGGGTATAACGAACTGCCAAATGTTTACAATAAAGTTAAATTGAAGCCTGTATTGAAACTTTACGCTTCAAAAGCAGCAACAAGAAAATTGAAACAATCTCAAAGAGTTGGATATGCAGGTGATTTTGTAGCTTCTACTGATATGACAGTGTCAACATATAAGCTTGGTTATGGTGACGGATGGACCAGAACAGATAGTTCAAATCCTTATATAACAGATGAAGGTATGCCAATTTTAGGTCGTGTTTCTATGGATTTTATATCTTTAGAGTGTGAAAAAGATGAGGTGCTTATTATGAGTGATGCACAAAAAGCAGCAAAACATTTTGCTACTATTTCTTATGAGATAACAACAAATCTTAGTCCAGAGATAAAAAGAGTCATTGTATAGTTTTCTGTTAGTATTGAACTAGGCATATAAAGCAATTTTTTTTATCATTAAATGCCCTTATAAAAATTTTAAATTCAAGTTATACTTCTAGACTTTTAAAATTAAGGAAATTAAATGGAAATGTTTACAATAGATTCTTACGTAGTATTGGCAGTAGTAGTAGCAGCATGGGCAACTTATGACATGATGTATTCAACAAAAAAAATAAGTGAAATAAATAAAAGAACTTTTTCAAAAGAGAAATAACTTTAATCAAAAGTAGGTTATTTACCTACTTTAAAATCTACCAATACTCTACACTTCTATCATTACTTTTCAACTAAACTATACTTATGAAGACTAAAATAGTCTCATTAAAAACTTCAGCAACATGCCAATTCTAACAATAATTTTCTAACTCATAGTTTTTTTAAGAAACAATTAATCATATTATTTCTATAATTAACTAACCAGTTGATTAATTAGGATAAATATGACTAAAAAAATACAAAAACGGGATGCAAAAGTTTCTAAACAGCTTATCATGACTAATGCTATAGAACTTTTTTCAGAAAAGGGCTACGCATCGTCTTCAATGGATGAACTTGCAGAACGCTGTGGACTGAACAAAGCAATGGTCTTTTACTATTTCAAAAATAAAAAGGGACTCTATGAAGAGGTTATGCGTGAAATACTCGTAGAGATACAGCAGACAATTATAGAAGAGAACAAACTGCACTCTTCCCCTAAAGAGGAATTGGAAGGTTTCATTCGTACGTACGCCAAGTTTGCCTCTGAACATACTTATTTGCCATCGTTGTTGCTTAAAGAGTTAAGTGACAGTGGTGCAGTAATATCTGAAATGCTTTTTTCCTCAATGAGACGACTTTTTGTACTATTTAGTGATATTTTGAAAAGAGGAGAAGAGAAAGGTTGCTTTGAAAACAGTGTACCAATGATTCTCTACTTTATGATATTGGGCACACTCAATCTAATGATCACAACCAAACCGTTACGCATCAGGGCATCACAGAGGGAAGATATAAAAGTGGATACCTGTGCCTCTTGTGAAATTGAAGAGATCGCTGATTATATAGTTGAAAAAATATTCCGTATGTTGAAAACAACAAAACAAGGAGACTTATTATGAAACATAAATTATTGCTACTATGTCTGGCTGCAACACTACAGCTTCAGGCAACATCTATTACCTCTTTGCTCAATTCACTTGAAAAGCGTCCTGAGCACAGACTAGATATGTTAGCTGTAGAAAAGAGCGCATTGGGTAAACAGGCACTAAGTGACAAATTGATGCCTACAGTTGGTCTGTATGCCGGATATGAAATATCCAATTCTCCAAACAGCATGTTGCCGGTACCTCCAAATGAAATGTTCAAAATGGTACCACATCAAGAAATAGCACAACCTTTCAGTAAGCAGATCATGCGTGAGGGAGTGAATTTTACCTGGCCACTGTTTGTGAAATCAATTTATACTTTAAAAGAGAAAGCTGAATTGCTAAATATGGCTGCTAAAGAGAAAAAGAAGCTCAATCTCATACAAAGAGAAGCTGTAGTGGTAGGTTCAGTAGCGCAGTTGCGTTACCTTGAAGCATTGAAAAATGCTTTAAAAGCTAAAAAACGTTCCATACTTCAGACTCAAGTTACAATGAGGATGAAAGTGAAAGAGGGAAGAGCAGCGCAAAGTGCAATCTTTGTACTTAACAGCCATATTAATGATCTAGATATTGCAATGAATAATATTGATCAGAGTATAAATCTTCTTCGTTCAAAGATAGAGACTCTGACCGGAATACATTTAAAACAGAGTGTTCCTATGAGAGTTAAAGCTTCTATTAGTAGGGGTGAAATTTTTGCACTTAGACCACTTAGAAGTAAAGTTGAAGCTAGTAAAAAAGGGATGAAAGCGGCGAAAGAAGCTTATATTCCAAGTATTGTGACAAAAGGGAACTATACTTATTCACAGGCAGATGCTTACAATAATGGAAAATCATTGCATGAGAATTTTGGAACAGCTGGTCTGTATGTTTCTATGTCGATATTTGATTCATCGAAAGGAACGGCATCGCAACAGGCAAAAGTTGACTATCTTAAAGAGAAAACAACACTTGATCAGACAGAACATACGCTTAGGGTACAAGCAAAACAGCTCGAAGATGAGATACGACTTTTGAAAAAGTCAGTAGCACTTGCAAATAAAAGTGTTGCTGGTCAAAAACAACTGTTGAAAATTGCAAAAGTATCATTTTCAAGCGGGACGATAACACAAGAAGAGTATCTACGTTATGAAGATGCTCTGGCAAATGCAAAAGCGGCACTTTATAAGGCAAAAGCACAGCAATGGCAAGATGTTGCACAATTGGCTGTAATTTACGGAAATGATTTAAGAAGGATTGTAAAATGATAAAAACACTGGGAAAACGCGGACTAATATTGTTGGTAATTGCTGCTATTGTAGCAGGAGGAATGATGTTGGTGAAAGCTAAAAGAGCAAAAGAGGCACAGAAACCAACACCAAAAGTATATGCTATGGTAGTTAAAACAATGCAGGCAGAACCTTCACAAGCAATTTTGACATTACCATATCTTGCACAGGTACAAAATGATGAAAATGTTGTACTATCTTCTCGTATGTCAGCACGTGTGTTGATGATAAAACAGAGTGGTGATGCGGTTAAAAAAGGGGAGATACTTGCGAAACTTGATACAGAAGAGTTAAGAGCAAATATTGATTCTGTCAAAATCTCTTTGAACAATTTACTTAAAACTCATAAAAGAACCAAAGCACTTTACCGAGTCAAAGGGGCTTCTATAGAACAGTTACAAAAGGAAGAGTCAAATATTGCAGCACTTAGAGCAAAGCTCAAAGCACTTAAGAGTCAAATGAGTTATGCTACGCTTATCTCTCCGGTATCTGGTGTAATAGCCAAATCTTTTGAAACTGAGGGAAGCATCGCGATGCCAGGAAAACCTCTCTTGAATATCTCAGCTACAAAAGGGTTTTCTCTTCTTGTGAGACTTCCTGACAGCATTAAACCTAATGCAATCATCTTCAAGGGTAAAGAGTATCCACTTGGGGCACTTGGAAGTACTTATCAGGGGCTTAATGAATACAAAGCTTATGTTGATGCTGCACATTTGACTGCTGGTGAAACAACAGAGATACGTGTTGTAGTTTTTAAAGGTATCTCAACTAGTCTGCCTTTTGATGCCATACTAAATAGAGATGGAAAAAGTTATGTACTTGTGATTGACAAAGAGAAAGCTATACCTAAAGAGGTTCACATTGTACAAAAAGGAGAAGAGGGAGTTGTTGTTAAAGAGAATATCTCAAAAGAGAAGATCGTGGTTGCCAAGCCAGACATTCTTCTTAAACTTCTTACCGGTATGGCTGTAAAAGTAGAGGAGTAAGAGTATGTTTGATTTTTTCTATAAAAGACCATATCTGCTCTACTCTTTGATTGCAGGTTTTTTCATTATGGGTGTGGTGGGTCTAACCACTTTACCTAAAAACCTTTTTCCAGATGCTAACCCTCCAAAGGTAGTGGTGATTACATCTGTACCAGGGGCTACTGCAAAAGTAGCGGCAAGTACAGTTTCTAAACCAATTGAAGAAGAGTTGTCAAGATTGGGTTTTGTGACAGATGTCAGTTCAGTGAATGTTGCGAACTTTTCTATTGTTTCTGCAGAATTCAGCTACAAGAAAAGTCTGAATGAAGCAGCAGTGGATGTTTCAAATGCACTTAATATTGCCAGAGCTAAAATCCCTACAGGGCTTAACCCTGCTGTGTATACAGCAGGTGACTTTACGCTACCGGTAGATGTGATAGCTCTTAGTCCTAAAAATGACTCTATATCTTTAGATCAGATTAGAAAAGTCTCTGATTCATTCATAAAACCAAAACTTTTGAGTAATCCTGCCATTGGAAATGTGGAAGTTTTTGGAGGGTATGAGAGTGCAATCAATGTAGAGATTGATCCTTTCAACGCTAAGAAATATGGTGTGGACTTTGAAACGATTGCCAAGGTAATCATGGCACAGAACAAAGACATTCCTGTTGGATTTATAAAGGGAGAAAATAGTTTTTATACGGTAACTATTTATGGAGAGCAGGACAATGTATTGGATCTGCAAAACCTTTTGGTCAAACCAAATGTAAGATTAAAAGATATAGCAGATGTCCGATGGGGACATAAAAAAAGAACAAGTGGTTATATAGGTAATGGTAAAAAGAGTATTGCCCTCTCAATTCAGAGAGCACCGGGAGGGTCAGTACTGGATGTCTCGAAAGCAGCACGTGCAGAAATGGCAAAACTTCAAGAGACTTATCCAAATATCCAATTTGAGATTGCCGATACCCAAAGAAATTTGATAGAACAGGCAAATGACAATATGCTTGAAGCTCTTCGTGATGCTATTATCTTCTCTCTTTTGGTGATTATGTTATTTTTGGGGAATTTCAAAGCGATTATTGCAGCAGGACTCTCTATTCCTATGGTGTTTTTAACTACTATAGCTATTATCTGGATGACAGGAGGAGAACTAAACCTGGTTATCTATACCGCGATTATATTGGCTTTGGGAATGTTGACCGATGATGTAGTGGTCGTGCTTGAAAACATAGAGCGGCACCTCATAGAGACAAAAGAGGATCTGCATACTGCCATTAGGAATGGAACTAAAGAGGTCTTAAACCCGATTTTTGCTGGAACATTGGCAACAATTGCTATTTTATTTCCTCTAATGTTTGTGGGTGGTTTCCCTCAAAAGATCTTTAGACCGTTGATCGAAACACTGATTATTGCACTTATTGTGAGTTATTTTCTCTCTATTACTTTTATTCCGTTGCTCTCAGCTTGGTTGTATAGAAACGGAGTAAAGAAGAACAAGGTTGAAGAGAGTTTTGAATGGTTTTATGAACATACCATAGGCAAACTAGTTGTACCTTATGAAAATATTATCAGATTTTCAAATGGCGGATGGAAGATTATGAGAAGAGTAGTTCTCACAGTAGGGGTTATTGCCTTTTTGATATTCTCTTTAAAAAGTGTCATGCCTACCATCGGTAAAGATGCGATGCCACCTATGGATACCGGTATTATGAAAGCTCAGATTGCTTTCTCTGCTAATGAAACAGTTGATCATGCTGAAGCTAAGCTCAAACCTTTCTTGATCTGGCTTCACAAACAGCCATGGGTAAGAAAAAGTTCTATTGCTTTTGGTGGTGAAATGGGTGTATTAAGTTTGGGAAGTGGAAACTTGCCTACCGAAGCTACAATTACCATCAATGCAGTGAACCGTTTCGATCGTAATGCCACACTTTGGGAACTGGAAAATGAGATAAGAGATAGACTCTCAAATATTGAAGGCTTGAAACGTAATGATGTTTTCGATTTTGGTGCTACAGCACTCTCTTCCATTAAAGCAACAGTTGATACTCGTATCAGTTCTCCTCAAATCGATGGTTTGAGTGAGCACTCTAAAGAGATAGAAGAGGCGATGAAAACTGTAAGAGGATTGACATCTGTTTCTACTAGTTGGGATAAAGATTTCTCAGAGTATGTGATAGACATAGATCGTAATAAAGCTTTACGTTATGGGATTACGCCTTACAATATAGCTATGCAAATACCTATAAAAGGTCAGGTTGCTTCACTCAATGCTAACCTAGCATCTATGAATACACAGTTCGTGCGTATTTATCTTAAAGATAGATTTACCAGAAATCTTGAAACACTAAAGTTGTTGCCTATTCATACGAAATTTGGAGATATTCCTCTTTCTCAAATTGCATCGATTAAAAAAGAGTTGACCTACGCGAAGATAGAACGTGACAAAATGCTCTATAGTCTTGATGTAAATGGATATAGAGCAAAAAGACCGGTCACTCATTTAACGGATGATACAATTGAAGCACTCAAAAATGTAAATAGTGATAGTTTTGTAGTCACACAGACTGGAGATCAGGCACAGATTAACGATAGTTTCAAGCGTATGGCTAAAGCGATAGGTCTGGGGATTGTTATATTGCTTATAACATTGATTGCTATTTACAAATCTGTGAGACTGGGGGTAATTATGATTTTAGTACTTCCTCTCTCTATGATAGGTGCAAGTTGGGGAATGCTGTTGTTTGACAAACCGAGTTGTATGCCAAGTATGCTTGGAATACTTTTACTCTTTGGAATCATTATTAAAAATGCGATTCTGCTTATAGACTTTTATCAGGCAAACAAAGCAAAAGGTGAAAGTAACTTCCAGTCTGCACTAGATAGTGTGACAGTACGTTTCAGACCGGTCATGATGACTGCATTTGCTACCATCGCAGGAATGATTCCTATTGCCATGGAGAAAGCAGTTGGTCTTGAACGACTCTCTCCTCTTGCAGATGTGGCTATTGGAGGACTTTTGGTAGGAACGCTGTTGACACTCATCTATGTACCGATGTATGCCTATATTTTTGATAAAGAAGAGAACAAATAAAATGAAGAAAAGAGAAAGAAATATGAAAAAAATGATTTTATTGCCACTATTTGTGGCAACACTTGCAATGGCACAAAATTACCCAGAAGGAAAATTGGGTGAAGTAGTAAAACTTGGAGAGGATATTCTTAATCATACTGATACAAATCCTCTATCTAAACCTTACGTTAAAAGTAAACTACAATGTGTTAATTGTCACATAAAAGGGAAAGACAATAGAGTTGGTACACTTGATACCATTGGTACATTTGTAGGAACTTCTACCGCTTTTCCTGCTTATTCTGACCGACATAAAGATGTTATTAGTTTACAAAATAGAATTGATGGTTGTTTTGCAAGATGTATGAATGGGACAAAATCTGTTGTTAATACAAAGGTTGGAATTGCTATAGAGAGTTATATTACATGGCTTTCTACAGGGTTACCTGTAAATATGAGTTCTATTGCACCTGTGACACCATCAAAAATAGATATGTGGAACAAAAATAGAAAAAAATTCAGTGCAATGTTTAAAAATGTTACACATAAAAATTATATGAATGGTAAAGCTTTGTATGAAACAAAATGTGCAGCATGTCATGGAAAAGATGGAGAAGGTGTGGGTAATTTTCCTCCTGTATGGGGTAGTGTAAGTTATACTGCTGATGGAAGTATGTCAAAACTTCCAAATGCAGCAACCTGGATACAAGATAATATGCCAGTAGGCAATACCAATATGACAGATCAGGAAACAGTAGATATTACACTCTATATGAATGCGCAAAAAAGACCAGACAATAACGGTATTAAAGTAGAAGACAATTTTAAAAAATTTGGATTGGATTTAGAAAAAATAAAAAATCAATAAAGAGAGAAAAAAAATGAAAGAGACATCTTTTGATAATTATTTAAGAGATTTTGACTATCAGGAACGCATAGATATGAAGATACAGCTCAAAGAGTTTTTTGAACTCTACGAGAAAGGTGAAGCACAACTGATAGACATCCGTTTTAACGAAGAGCATGAAGCATGGCAACTTGGTTTTGGGGATCATATTCCACTGAATGAATTGCCAGACAGACTGGATGAGATAGATAAAAATAAAACCATTGTAGCTATGTGTCCTCATTATGACAGAGCAGAAATAGCAAGACTTTTTTTAAAGCTTAAAGGATTTAATGCTCGTTATCTTACAGATGGAATGTTAGGTGTTGTTGATTATTTGCGTGGTGATAAAGCTAGAGATTATATAAATAAAATTAAAGGATAGAAGATGCAAGATTTTGTAAAAAATGTTATTCCAAGTGAAATGAAAAATATGCGTATAGAGATTGATGAATTTATTGAACTCTATAATGATGGAAAATGTGAACTTGTCGATATCCGTGTAGAGATGGAAACAAAAGTATGGCAGGTAAATTTTGGTTTGAAAATCCCTTCTCCTGAGCTGCCGGACAGATTGGATGAATTACCAAAAGAGAAACTAATAGTTGTTGCTTGTCCGAAGACAGACCGCTCCAATATGGTTCGAACTTGGTTAGCTGGACAAGGTTATAATGTCAAATATTTGAGTGGCGGACTACTAGGACTTATGGATCACCTCAAAGGTGGAAAAGCAAAGAGCATAAAGGTTTAACAGATGAGTCCTGAACTCATACACTATGCCATTTATTTTTTTCTGACACTTGGACTATCTACCCTCTTTTCCATGGGAGGAGTAGGTTCTGCCATAGGGTTAGTACCCATTTTTTCGATGATGGATATGCCTATCAATCTGGCGAAAGCGATTGGACTGTTTATTAACTCTGCTTCCACTATTACCGCTTCATTTATGAACTTTTTTCGTGGTGTTTTAGATATAAAATTTGCCATACCTCTTATTGTCTCCATTATGATCGCAACGCCTGTTGGTGCATGGATGAGTCAATATGTTCAAAAAGAGATTGTTGAGTGGATACTTGTTTCATTTTTATTGGTAAGTGCCTCTCTTCTACTCTTTAGCAACCGTGAGACAAAAGTCGTGTACGACAAAGCATGGGTTCTTTATCTTATAGGTGCTGTTGTTGGACTCATATCTGGAACTATTGGTGTTGGCGGCGGTTCACTTATTATGCCACTGTTAATTCTTTTGGGTTACGATGCAAAAAAAGCGGCTTATGCGATTAGCTTTATTATCCCTTTTTCAACATTGGGTGCTTTTGCGACCTATCTCTCTTTTGTAGATATGGACTGGGTACTTCTTGCTGTGGTGACTGTGGCTGCTGTTATTGGTGGATATGTGGGTGATTTCATTATGCACTATCGTCTTACGCCGGCACAAGTTAAAAAACTCATAGCTGTTGTTTTGCTTCTGCTTGCAATTAAAATGATTTATAAATTGTTAGGATTATAGAATAATATGGACAAACATATTTTGAAAAAGTTTGTTGCATATTGTCTTACATTAGAACAAATAACAGCCTTTTTCTACATAAAACAGAAATTTCCAAAATGAAAAAACTATTTATCGCATCTTTATCTATGGTGATTGCACACTCTTTGTATGCTGGAGAGCTGTCAATAGTAGGTGAGGTTAGAGAACGTTTTGAAACGCTTGATGGAATGAATAAAAAAGCGTATGGAGATGACCCTTCTCTTCTAGGCCATCCGGATGACAGATTGCTAGTAAGTCGTCTTAAACTGGGATTTGTCTATCAGTACTCTCCAGATATAAAGGTAACAGCTGTAGGGTATTACGCAAGTGTTTATGGCTGGTCACTTCATTATAATGATTTCAAAATGATAAGTGGAAATCAAACTTACATGATGGATCCACAGGAAGATTTTGACTTTGCAGCTTTGAATTTAGAACTAAAACATCTTGCCGGTATAGAGGGACTTTCTGTTCAAGTTGGTCGTGATCAGAATCACTACGGTGACAAGAGAATTTTGGGGCCGGGAAGTTGGGGAAACTCATACGGTTGGTTATGGGATCTTGCAAAAGTATCTTACAAATTCGATGACAATTTCATCGATCTGTTCTACGGCCAGACGAAAGACAAAGATAAGTACAGGCTCTCTTTGTTTAGAAAGCACGTTTATGCAGGAGCAGGTGTATATTCACATTTTAAAACTGAGGCAAATGGGGCCATAGAACCGTTTTTTGTTTATAAAGATGGTTTATATACAGAGGTAGGTAATGGAGAAAATACTGAAAATAGCTATACCTATGGAGTAAGAGTTTACGATACCGACTTCGATGGTTTTAATTATGACTTTACCTATGCAAAAGCAGATGGGACCATTAAAACAAAAGAGTATGATGCTTATGCTTATGTGGCAAAAGTTGGATATCAGTTCAAAACAGTTATCTGGAAGCCGAAGTTTGTAGTTGGACAAATTTATGCCAGTGGAGATGACAATCCAAATGATAACACTGTTAAAACCTTTCGAACTGCATTTGGTGGTACGGATGGTTCTCTGTATGGACGTATGGATATTATGAAATGGAGTAATCTTGTAGAAAATGTGCTTGAACTACATCTTTATCCAAAAGAAAACATCTATTTAAAACTCTCCTACCATGATTTTTCATTGGCTGATGCAAATGATGCTTGGAGCTATTATAAAAAATACAATATCAATGGAAATAATGAAGATGAACTTGGACAAGAGTATGATGCTGAATTTAAATGGAAATATGCAAAAGATTTGGAGTTTCAAGCTATCTATGCCTATTTTGACGCTGGAGAGTTCGTGACAAAGAATGTTTCGGACAATAATGCCCAAAGAGTATTTTTACAGATGAAATATACTTTGAAAAAGTAAAAAAACCAATTAATACATCAATATATCTTGATATATTAATTGAAATTCTGATATACTAAATTAAAACAAAAATAATCATGAAAAATGAAAAAACAGACGCAGCCTGCTGTGCATAAGGAGAAAAAATGAAAATAGAAATACTCGGTACAGGATGTGCCAAATGCAAAACACTGGAAAAAGTGGTTCATGAGGCGGTTGCGAAAGCAGGCGGTTTTCATCAGGTTGAAAAAGTAGATGACATCATGGAGATTATGAAATATAATGTGGTCAGTACACCGGGTCTTGTCATTGATGGTGAAGTCAAGTCAACAGGTAAGGTACTGACGGTAGATGAAGTGCTTAAACTCATTGAGGAAGCGTAGCATATGTTAAAAAAAGTATTTTTATTCACTTTTACAGAAGTAACACTATTGGCAGGAGAATTGACACATTTGGATATTGATGATGTTTTTTATGAACAATCCGTTAAAAATGTACCCAATGCAAAACCTATCTTTGTTAAAGATATCGGCAATAGAAATGTTGGTAGGTAACTATGGCTGAGATATCAAGTTTCATCGCACATCTGCTGGAATCCAACTCCATTTTGGTCTTTTTGGGAGCTTTTCTCTCAGGAAGCATCACGGCTGCTGCCCCATGTTCACTGGTTGCAGTACCTCTGCTT
>FPKX01000018.1_pt1 | contig 26489 bp, 25 predicted proteins | sample 1057381 | NCBI WGS metagenome assembly FPKX01 (sample SAMEA4473313, study PRJEB15554) | hydrothermal vent metagenome | biome: marine basaltic hydrothermal vent biome; feature: marine hydrothermal vent; material: water | place: Pacific Ocean | collected 2011-06-14/2011-07-23 | depth 1199 m
GAAAACAACAGTACATGGAAAACAGAGAGATGCTTTTTCTCTTATTACCACTATTTTTGTTATTGTTCTTATGGCAATGGTTGGAGGATTTATTTTAAATTTATCTGGTAAAATTGTACAGGAAACTTCTGTTCAGTACAGAAAAGAACAGGCTATTTTATATGCAAAAAGTTATACAGAATTAGCCATCATGGCAGCTACTTCTCAAAATTGTGTAAAAAAAATCAGTGGAGATATCGGTCCTTCACAGGATGATGTTCTAGAAGGTCAGGGATATCATGCAGAAGTATATATACAATACGTTGGAAGTTATAATAATTGTACAACTAGTACAATAAAATATACTAATTCACAACACAATATTTTACTTATTGACACATATATAAGATACAGGGATCCGGATCATCCAAATTCACTTACAACAATACCTTGGTCTTTAAACCCAGGATATACTTTTCATCGTAGAACAATACAAAAATTATAGTTGTTTGATTATTATAAAATAGAGGTCAAATTATACTTTTCATCAACATTTGCTGTTCTTGTAAGTTTATCATTTTCTAAAGCCTCCAATATCTCTACTTTTTCTGAGTCAAACATGTTTTATCCTTATAAGTTTTTTTAGTTAAATCTTCACTAAACAATTCCACACCAATTTTAAAAAATATATTTTGCTTTATAAATATGGAGGATATCATGTAATAATTGCAGGGTTTGCCTTTTTGATACCCATGCATACTCAGTTTATATACTTGATAATTACAAAATAGAAAAATACTAATACTAACAATATACAATCGTAAGAAAACCTACACTACTACTTAATTGATTTTACAATTTTCATTCATGTTTACTATTTATTAAGTTACTTAAGTTACAATTAAGTATGGATATATCATATTTGATATCCATATTTAAAACTAAAGGAATTATCATGAAAAGAAGTATTACAGGTAGACATTTTGAACTAACTGAACCTATTAAAAATTATGCAGAAGCAGCAGTTGATGTACTCGATAAATATAATCTGGACATTACTATGGCTAATACGGTTATTTCTAAAAGTGAAAAAAAAGGTTTTTCAGTTGAGTTTATTATAAATCTTAAAGATAGAAATACCATTGTTATTACTCAAAATGATAAAGACGTATATGCAGCAATAGATCTTGCTATTGAGAGATTGAAAAAATCGTTAAGAAGACACTCTGATAAAATCAAAGGTCACAGAATATCTACATTTAAAGATTTAGGTACAGACGCAGAAGCAGTATCTGAAATAGAAGTTGATAGTGAAGCTGAAATTGTACCTATGGATTTAGAGTTACATAAACCAATGGATTTTGATGAAGCAATCGAAATGCTAAAAGAAGAGAAAAAAAGACAATTTGTTGTATTTAATGACAATGAAGGTCTTATGAGAGTTATGTATAAAAGAGCAGATGGTAAATTTGGTCTTTATTAGTAGTCATCTATGTCGTGGTGTACTCACCCCGACATACTCTTCAATTAATTGGAAAGAGGATTAAACGTTTTCATAATTGTACAATGAACATTTTTCAGAACCTCACCATTTACTTCCCCTAATTTTTTAACAAATCTATCATTTGAAAAGTTCTTAATTTGGAAACAATCAATAGCAGAAAGTTTAGTCAATCCATTACTTAATTCATTGGAAATTGATATCATCCAAGGATAATGTCTATAATTAGATTTCCAATCTGTAACTGGTACAATTGTTTTCAGAGGAAGTCTTCCTATTTCATCATGACTAACAACGATAGCAGGTCTAAGTTTAGTAATTTCACTACCAACTTTAGGATAAAATTCAACTAACCATACTTCACCCTGTTTAATATTCATACAATCCGCCATCATCATTGGAAATATCACTCTGCAATAAGTTATAATCTTTATCTTTTAAAGCCATAGAGACACCCTTTTGCCACTTTTCTAACTCTTTTTGCTGCACATAATTAGCAATGGCTTCTTTATAAATAGTAGAAAGGGAAACTTGCAATTCCTCTTTAAGTACCATTACCTGCTCTTTAAGTTCCAAAGGCATATTAAATGTCACCTTCTCCACAGCATTGCCATATTGTATAGCCATAATAAAGTCCTTATATTTTTACCATATTATATCACCATACAATATTCATGTCAAGAAATATTCCTAACCCTAACCTTCGCATAGGAAACAACATCTTCATCTTCTGCCATATCTAGCCATCTGAAACGTTGTCCACTTTGTATGGTGCCATCCAATATATCTCCAGAGTCTCTAAACTTTAAATCTAATTTTGCAATATCAAAACCATTTGTTGTTTTTGTAAACTGATCTAACCTGAAGTTGTTTGTACTGTTGCTATATAGGTAGCACCAAGACTTTAAACCATTGCGCCCTACTCGTCCTCTTAATTGATGCAGAGTAGCCAAACCTAGACGTTCTGCGCCTACTATGACTATGAGTGTGAGTTTTGGTAGAGATATACCTACTTCAACTACTGTAGTTGCTAAAAGTATGTTGCCTTTTTCTCTGAAATTTAACAGAACTTCTTCTTTTTGTTTATCTTTACCATGAGTTACATATACATTTTCAAATTTACTTTCCCAAAAACCTCTACTCTCTTCTAAAGATTGATAAGGAACTTCTGAACTCTCTTCAACCAAAGGGTAAATAATGAGCACTTGATGTTTCTGTGCTATCTCCTCTTTAATGTGAGACAAAAGGTTTGGAAAATCTGATTTTGTAATAGTTTGAGTCAACACTTCTCTTTGAAATGGTGTAGTGGTTATGAGCGAAACATCTAAAAGTTCAGATTGCATCATAGCTTGTGTTCTAGGTATGGGAGTTGCTGAAAACTGTAAAAAGTGTGGTTTTTGTTCTTTATCTTCTTGTGTTGCCAATGCCTCAAGCATAGCCCTCTGCTTTGTACCAAACCTATGCTGTTCATCTACCATGACTAAAGGAGCAAGTGGCAGGTCATCTTTAAACAGAAGTGCGTGAGTTCCTATGATAAAATCTGCTTCTTTGTAGTCACCTATATCTTTTCCCTGCATGACTAAAGCAATATTTACATGAGATGGTAAATGTTTTTTTGCCTCTTCATACAGTTGTAAAGCCAAAATTGATGTAGGAGCCATAAGTATACTTTTATAGGGGTATGCCATCATAACAGAAGCCAAAATGACCATAGTCTTGCCAGAACCAACATCACCAACAACCATTCTTTTTGCTGCTTTATCTTCTCTTGCTAGATCTATCTGTATTTGATTTATGACAGACATTTGCTCTTCTGTTAAAGTAAAAGGCAGATTTCCAATGAATTTTTCTATGTTTCCATTTAGAGCCATGAGTGCAGGAAAATCAGCTTTTTTTAAACGAAGCTTTTTTATATGATTGAAGGCTTCAACAAATTTTAAAACATCTATGTATTCTTCTTTTAATTTCCCATTTTCATATACCTCTTCCATACTTTTAGGAAAATGTATATGCATCAAAGTTGCTACCTCTTTAGAATCTAAGCCCTCATTATATAAGTTTTGTTCTGTAATGTACACTTCCATTAAAGATGCAATCTCAACCTGTTTTAAAACACTTTTATATTTAGGTGTAATCTTTCCAATCTCTTTTATAGACTTTGGTTGAGACATTTGCAAATAACCGTTGTACTCTTCAAGTTTACCCTGAATAACATGAGAAGAACCAACTTGAAAAAGTTTATGATGGTAAGGTGTAACACGAAAAAAAGTAGATGATACTCTCCTGCCAGATTGAGTTAAAATAAAATTAACACGCAGCTTACCTGCATAAACAGAGCTCTCAATGACTTTTGCTTCTAGTGTGTGAATTTTTCCAAGTTCTAAAGAAGTTGACAGTGTAGTATCATTATATGAAGTAGGGATAATAAGAGCTAAATCGAGTAGAGAATATATTTTTAGTTTTTTAAAAAGTTGTTTTGATTCTTCCACAGTAACTCCTGCGCCTTAGATAGGTAAATTATACTATAGAATTTTAAAAAGATATAAAAATATGTCATATTGTCATATTTTGTATGGTGCGTTTAGCAACGCACCTTAAATTATTTTTTAGTAACTATGGCAAAAGTAAGATCTGACAACTCTTTATGTGATTTTATAAATGCATTCATCTCATCTAAAGTAACATCTTCAATCTTTTTCAATTGTTCTTTAGAGAAACCAAGTGGTCTGTCATAATAATACTCATTGTATGCACGTCCAAGTCTTTGAGAGAGTGTTTCCATTCTCAACGGCTCTGAACCTACTAAAAACTCTTTTGCTGCTTTTAATTCGTCTGCAGTTATGCCTTTCTCTACAAAGTCATCAACAACTTTTTGAACTAAATTTTTTGCTTCATCTTGTGTACTAAGTTTAGTTTGAAGAAATCCACTTAAATATGAGGCAGATTTTGTACATCTTAGTGATGAGTATGCACCATATGTTAAACCTCTTTTTACACGTATCTCTTCCATAAGACGAGAACCAAAACCTGCACCACCAAGAAGGTATTCTGCAATTTTTGCTTTATATTGATCTTTCTCTTTATAAGAGTAGTTAAATGGTGAACCAAAATATATGTATGCTTGTTGAGTATCTTGCTCTATAAGTATGGTCTCTTTTTTATCTGAAGCTTTTATTTTTTCTACTGTACCTAATTTAACTTTGGGTAAAAGTTTCAATAACTCTTCAAGATACTTTTGTGACTCTGTAAAAGTTACATCACCACCAACAACAGCAATAACATTGTTGTAGCCTAAGTGTGTATTTACAAATGTTTGTATATCTTTTATAGATGTATTTTCAACACTTTCAAGAGTACCGTCATATCTTTTTCCTAAAGATTTACCTTTAAAAAGTGTCTCTCTCAATTTTGTAGCAGCTATATAATCAAAGTCTGACTCTTTTTGAGTAAGCCAACCAATTTTTTGATGTTTAACATGATTCATAGCATTGTCAGTATAATTTGGATCTTTTAATAACTCTTTTAATCTCTCAACAGCATATGGAAACTCACTTTTTAAAGCAGAAACTTCAATGACAAAATTTTCTCTACCTACGTGAGCACCTATCTCTACAGCATGATCATCTAGTTTAGTTGCAAAACCTGTGCTGCCATCTTTGCTTGTACCTTCATTTAACAACTTAGCTGACATATCGGCTATACCATCTTTAGTGTTACTCAAATGTCCTGCATTTTCAAATACCAGCTGAATAGATACAATTGGTATGTACTTACTCTCTTCAAATATCACAGGTACTGATGTATCATTTATTTTTATCTCTTTTACCATATCGGCCATTAGTAATCCTTGTAACATTATAAATAGTACTATTATTTTTTTCATTTATACCTCGTAGGGTGCGTTTTCCAACGCAGCGAATAAATTTAACATGTTAAAAGATGCATTGAAAAATGCACCCTAATATCTAAAATCTTTCTAAAATCTCATAAGCTGTATTTCGTTTTGCTGGTTTTTCACCTACATCACGAATAAGCTCTATCATCTCATTTTGATTCATTGAATTGGCAACACCTGCTGCCGATACAACATTCTCTTCCATCATAGTTGAGCCAAGATCGTTTGCACCAAACAAGAGAGCCATTTGACCAATGTATGAACCTTGAGTTACCCAAGAACTTTGAATATTTGGAAAATTATCTAAGAAAAGTCTAGCAACAGCTAAATAACGTAAATATTGATTTGCTGTTGTCTTCTCAATAGTTGGTAACTCTCTTTTAAGTTCTGTATTGTCACTCTGGTATGACCACATAATAAATGCTCTAAAGCCAGCTGTTTCATCTTGAAGTTGACGTATATAATCCCAATGTTCTACAACCTCACGCACTGTCTCTACCGTACCATACATCATAGTTGCAGTTGACTTTATGCCAAGCTTGTGTGCTTGACGATGTACATCTAGCCACTGATCTTTATCGTGTTTTTTTGGTGCAATAATATCGCGGACTCTATCACTCAAAATTTCAGCACCTGCTCCTGGTATAGAACTTAAACCTTTTGCTTTTAATCTTCTAAGAACTTCGCTTATGCTAATTTTAGAACGGTTTGCAATGTATGCAACTTCTATAGATGAGAAGCCATGAATTGTTATTTGTGGATATTTCTTTGCAATATGTTCTACTAAATCTTCATACCACTCAATTTCAAGTTTAGGATGTACCCCTCCTTGAAAAAGTACTTGTGTACCTCCAATGGCAACAAGTTCATCTATTTTTTCATCTATTTCATCAAAAGTTAATATGTATGAATCTTCTTTTTTTTCATGTGTATAAAAAGCACAAAATTTACAATCTACCCAGCAGATGTTTGTGTAGTTAATGTTTCTATCTACTACAAAAGTTGTCACACCCTTAGGATGCATCTCTTTTTTTCGAGCTAGTGCCATTTTCCCAAGAGTTTTAAGGTCTGCCTTTTCTATGAGTTCTACAGCTTCATCAATACTCATACGTTTTGTCATATTTTTTGTCATTTCTACCTCATTGCTGCGTAGTTACGCACCCTTCACATCGTCTTTACCAATAGAGTCTAAAACACCATTGATAAACTGTGGAGATTTTTCATCTGCAAGAGTTTTAGCTAATTCAACTGCTTCATTTATTATAATAGCTTTATCGGTTTTAGCTACTAAAATTTCATAAGCAGAAAGTCTCATAATAGCTTTTTCAACTTTTCCAATACCGTCATAATCCCAATCTGTTAAATGTTTTTTAACTTCAGCATCAATCATTTCAATATTTTCTATTGTACCGTTAAACAGAGAGTATGAAAACTCTTTTTGTTTGTTTCTAATTTTATCTTCTTCTAAAATTTCATCTGTAAAATTTGCTATGTTTTCATTTCCAAGGTCATAAGCATACAGAAGTCCTACAACTGCTGTACGTGCCTGATGTCTAGTTGCCATTATTTCTCCAATGCAGAATATAAATTCATAAGTTCTATAAGCCCAACCATCGCTTCAGCACCTTTGTTACCAGCTTTTGTGCCAGCTCTTTCAATAGCTTGTTCAATACTGTCAACAGTCAAAACACCAAATGTTGCCGGTTTACCATGCTTAAGTGTAACTGTAGCTACACCTTTAGTTGCCTCTGCCGATACATAGTCAAAGTGAGGAGTTGCACCTCTAATAACTGCACCTAAACAACATACTGCATCATATTTACCTGATGCCAATGCTTTGTCCAATGCAAAAGGCACTTCAAATGCACCTGGAACTAAAATAAGATCTAAATCTTCAGCATTACCACCATGTCTAGCATATGCATCTTGTGCACCTTCAACTAGTCTATCTGTAATGAAATGGTTAAATCTTGCATTTATAATTGCTACTTTTTTACTCTTATCTACTTGAAAATTACCTTCAATTGTTGTCATTTTTGCCCTTTTGTTTTATTTTGTTATTCTACGATGCTTCTAATAGCATCTATCTGTTTGATAAGCGTATCTAATTTTGTTAACTCTATCATATTTGGTCCATCACTCAATGCTATGCTTGGATCAAAGTGTGTTTCAAAAAAGAAACCATCAACACCAACAGCAGCTGCTGCACGAGAAAGATAAGGTACAAGCTCAGAGTCACCACCAGAAGTTGCACCTCCACTTGCCGGTTGCTGAACTGAGTGTGTTGCATCAAAAATAACAGGTGCAAACTCTCTCATCTGCTTTAAACCTCTCATATCTACAACTAAGTTACCATACCCAAAACTTGAACCTCGTTCTGTTAGCCATACATTATATTTTTCAGCATTTTCATAAGTAGCATCACCATCAAAACCTCTGGTTTTCAGTACTTTTTTAACAGAGTGCTCCATAGCCTGAGGTGCTAAAAACTGTCCTTTTTTAATGTTGACAACCGCAGTAGTATTTGCTGCTGCAACGAGCAAGTCAGTTTGACGGCATAAAAATGCTGGTATTTGAAGAACATCCGCAACCTCAGCAACAGCAGCTGGTTGAGTATAGTCATGAACATCTGTTAAAATTTTATATCCGAACTGCTCTTTTACCTCTTGAAGCATCTTTAAACCTTCATCTAAACCAGGTCCTCTAAAGCTATCTAGGCTTGTACGATTTGCTTTGTCGAAACTTGCTTTAAAGTAAAAATCTTTTGTACAATCTTCATGATATTTGTTAAGTGATTCTGCAATTCTCATAACATTGTCTCTACTTTCTAAGACACAAGGTCCTGCTATTAAAATCATCTTTTTCCTTTGTCGTATGAGTATTTAAGTTTTTTTATTTGCTAAGGCTACCATGAGCCCAGAAGAAATAACAAATATTATACCCAAAACTGTCCAAAAATCAGGTATAGGGTCTCCAAGTATTATACCAATGATAACTGCAAACACTATGTTGGAGTACGATATAGTACCTACAATACCGGCCTTTGTATACTCATATGCTTTTGTCATAAGTATTTGAGAAATAGTTGCAGTTATGCCTACAGCACTAACATAAACCCATTCAATACCTTGAGGCATTATAAACTCTGAAAACATCCAGTCAAATTCAGATGAAACGTTAATATAGGGTGTTACCATCATTAAAAAAAGAGGTGCTAAAGTACCAATACCCATAAAAGACATAACAATAGCACGAGTATCATAATACTCTCTAAGTTCTCGTATGGAAGTGTATGCCAATGCTGCTCCAATTCCCGAAAATATACCAAGAATATCATATTTGTCAAAACTTCCACCTTCTGGTTGGGCGATCATGATAATACCAACAAAACCTATGACAATTGCAAAAAGTGCACTTTTATGTAACTTTTCATTTAGAAAGAGATATGCAAATATGGCTACAAATATAGGTGAAGTTTTGTTGTAAGTAACTGCTTCACCTAGAGGAATATGTGCCATTATGTAGAAGTATGCCAAAAGAGCTGCGAAACCAATGGAACCGCGAAAAATTAGTAAAAGAGGTTTTCCACCTTTTTGTTTTAGTGGTACTTTATATATGGACAAGCCTACCAATACTACGCCAAATATATTTCTAAAGAATGTAACTTCAACAGGTGGCAATACATCAGAAACAACTTTTGCAAAACCACCCATAAAAGCAAATGATAAAGATGCCAGCAACATAAAAAGTATGCCTCTGTCCATGTTTTTAATTTTTTGTTTCAAGTTTGAGCTCTTTTAAAGGCAAATAATAAATTATATTTTATCTTGTGTATCCTTAACTACATTTGCCATTGCGATTTCTATATCATGATCAACAACAACCTCTCCTTCTGAAGAGAGTCCTGCATTTATATCATTAAATACACTTTCATCCAACTTGCCTTCACTTTTTGCAACTATGACAGAAACGGCAGCATCACCAGAGACATTTACTGCTGTACGAATCATATCCATCAATCTGTCTACACCTAGAACTAAGCCGATTCCTTCCATTGGAAGTCCAACCTGAGCAAATACCATAGAGAGCATAACAAGACCGACACCTGGTACACCTGCCGTACCTATAGAGGCCAATACTGACATTAAAATGACTGTCAAATAACCTGTCATTCCTAACTCAACACCATAAGCATTAGCAATAAATACTGTCGCCACACCTTGCATAATAGCCGTACCATCCATGTTGATAGTTGCACCAAAAGGTACAGTGAATGAGGCAACTGAATTGTCCACACCCAATCTTTTTCTAACTGTACTAAGAGTAACTGGTATTGTTGCATTTGATGAAGAAGTTGAGAATGCAAAAATTTGAGTTTCTCTCATTTTTTTAATGAAAATAGCAGGACTTAGACCGGTAAAAATTTTGAATGTAAGCATCAAAGTTACAAAAAGGTGTATCATCAATACACTTACAAGAACTGCTACATACCCTAAAAGGTCAAGGATTAAATCTAAACCAAGGTCTGCAATTGCCTTTCCCAATAGTGCAAAAACTGCGTAAGGAGCAATTGACATGACTATGTTTACCATTTTCATCATAATTTCGTTTCCGATTTCCAGTAGCCCAACAAGAGGTTCTGCTTTAGAACCTACCATCAAAATAGATACACCTACCATAATAGAGAAAAAGATAACTTGTAACATTTTACCAAGTACCATAGCGTTAAGAGCATTACTTGGGATGATGTTTATAAATACTGAAGATAGAGATGGTGCTGCCGCAGCAGAAAAATCAATTGTATTTGGTATGTGTATACCTTCACCTATGCCCATAGTTGCAGCGATTGTAATAGCTAAAGCAATTGCAATTGCTGTAGTTAAAAGATATAATACAAAAGATTTTCCACCAACTTTTCCTAAAGCTTTAAGATTACCAATACCAAGAACCCCTGTCACTAAAGAGAAAAAGACCAAAGGCACAACTAACATTTTTAAAGCTGTTACAAACATCTTTCCAACAGCAAGGAATAAACCCGATACAATATATTCTTGTACGAATGAACCTTCTGTATTTAAGCCAAGCAGGTTAATAATAAGACCTGCAACAATACCCAAAAACATACCAATTAAAACCTTGTTTGCTAAAGTCATTTTTTGTTTTTCTTTCATTTTTCTTACCTTTTATTTAAATTTCGACAAATATTATACTAAACTAATCTTTTACTGTAACGATTAAAAATTCATATAATATATAATTCTAAAGTCATCTCTACTTTCTCTCTTTGATATATCTGTCTGATCTTTGAAAGAGTATCGTACTCTAAGTGAAGAGTAATTATTGAACGCATATTTTCCGTCAAAGTTAAATTCTGAATAATCATCTATAGTACTATCTTCTTCTGCATTTACAACAACATATCCAAATTTCAAGCTAAGATCTGAGAGAGGTTTAAATGTTACCTGTCCACCAAATGCTGTACTTGGCTCATAATTCCCATACCCTTGCTGCCAATCTGTATACATTGGACCAGCTTGAATTGTTTTAAAATTGTTATCTTTAATTTGGTTAAATACCAATGCAAGATCAATATTGCTAACCGTAGTACCTACTTTTGCACCATACATAAAAGAATTACTCTCAGAGTTATATATATTGCCACCAGTCTGAGCTTTAAAGTAACTCTTATCTCCGTAAGCTATATCATAATTCATATCTGCATAAAAATAGTCACTAACATCTATTGTGCCACCACTACTGTTTAAATCTGAAAGAGCTTTCCCCCACTGAATACTCAAAGCAAGGTTTTCAATAGATTTGTTTGTAATATATACATATCCAATTCCATCTAAACCATATTTGTCACTATCATCTTCAAAACCATTATATTTAGAAGTAAATCCACTAGTTCTTGAAATATATGCAGCTTCTATGTTTGTATCTGAAATGCCACTATAGCGAACTACTGCCGCTTCATAAGAGGTAGGTAACATTCTCAAGTCACGGTCATTTGCTAAAGGTGTAGCTAATCTTTGACGACCAACTTTTATATTTAGATCACCTAATGCATATTCTAAATATGCCTCACCGATAAAAGCAAGATCATCCCCATTTGCGTCTAACATAGATGTTGCTTTACCTTCTTCTCTTGTAAAAAAAGTACCAACTCTGTGACTTCCATAATACGCAACCCCAAACCTAAGACCTGCATACTCAGCACTTTCATACTTGAGAATACCACCAGCTGTAAATGCTGTAGCATCAGGTTTTCCTATGACACCAATACTAGCTTTATCATCAAAAGTCCTTGTAAAATACTGTGCTCTAAGATTTGCAGTAAATTTACCATATTCTTGTGATTCAACAGCAGGTACCGCCGCCTTCTCTACTACTGGCTTCGCAGGTTCACTTGCGATTACCATTGTTGACACTATTGCCGATAATAATATAATCTTTTTCATTTCATTTTCTCCCTAATAAAGTATTTGTAGCTAATAATATATCTCAATTGTAATTAAACTTTAATATAATTACAATATATTAAGCAAAAAGGAAATTCAAACGTGTCAAATCAAACAACTATAGAACAAAATACAACGCAGTCACTTAAAGTAATTGACTCTTTAGATACAGATATATTATTTAGCGTGCAGTCACAACTTGCACCACTTTACGATAAATACCCTTTTCTTTCAGAAGATTATTTCGGGATTCCTCTGGCCAATCTAATAGCAGCGACACTTCTCTTTTTAATTGTGTTGGGACTCAGAAAGGTCTTTACAAAAATTATTCTTGTTTTTTTACAAAATCTAGCAAAACGTACAAACACTTATTATGATGATCGTGTCATCTCTGCACTTAAAGGTCCTATACGTTTTGTCTTTATTATTATTGCGGTGCATCTTTTCTTCCTACTAATATTCAACGAACCACAAGTAATCAAAAATATTTTAGATTCTTTAGTGGTCTATACTATATTCTGGGCTATTCTATCTATTATAGAAGCTCTTAGAGGTCTTGTCTATGAAGCCACTTCAAAATTTAATAAAGATCTTTCGCATGAAATGGGAAATTTCATAATTGCAATGGTTAAAATAGTTGTTGGGGGAATTGGTCTCTCAGGTATACTCATGGTTTGGGGTATCAACGTTACCGCTGTTGTAGCTTCCCTTGGTCTTGGAGGTCTAGCCTTCGCACTTGCTGCCAAAGATACTGCATCAAACCTATTTGGTTCTTTTGCTCTACTTGCAGACAAGTCTATACGTATAGGAGAGTGGATAAAAGTCGGTGGTGTTGAGGGTGTGGTAGAAGATGTGGGGATGAGAACAACCAAAATTCGTTCTTTTCAGAAGTCACTCATTACTGTACCAAACTCTATTGTGGCAAACTCTCCCATAGAGAACTTTTCACGTAGAGGTATAAGACGTATTAAGATGCACATTGGACTTACTTATGAGACTAATTCTGAACAGATTTTACAAATCATTAAAGAGATCAAAACGATGCTACAGGAACATGAAGGTATTTCACAAGGAGATTCTCTCATGGTTAATTTCGATACCTTTGGTGACTCTTCACTAAATATTTTTATTTATACTTTTACCAAAACAGCAAACTGGGCACAATATCTGGATATACGTGAAGATATTCATTTAAAAATTATGGGAATCGTGGAGAAAAATGGTTCATCTTTTGCCTTTCCTACACAATCTATTTATGTAGAATCCCTACCATCTAAAAATATGGTATAATTTCAACCATTATACATTGTCCGTAAGGTTGGCTTTAGCCGACCGTTTCACGTAACAACCATTAGAAGGTCGGCTGAAGCCAACCCTACATCTTATACAAAAGAATTATTTATGCAAGAAAACACACTAAAAAAAGTAGCCATTGTTGGTCGTCCAAATGTTGGAAAATCTTCACTTTTCAACCGTTTGGCTAGACAAAGAGATGCTATTACTTCAGACATGTCTGGAACAACTAGAGATATTAAAAAACGTATTGTAACTATTTCACAAAATAGAGAATTTGAAGTTATCGATACAGGTGGTATTGACTACTCGTCTGAGCTATTTACAAAAGTAGCAGAGTTTTCACTTAAAGCTGCAGAAATGGCAGATATTATCATATATATGGTAGATGGAAAAACTCTGCCAAGTGACGAAGATAGAGAACTATTTTATGAACTTCAAAAGCAGAACAAACCTTTAGCTCTTGTTGTCAATAAAATTGATAATGATAAAGAGGAAGAACGTTACTGGGAGTTTTTAGAGTTTGGTGCAGATGCTACTTTTCCGATGTCTGTTTCACATAACCGTTATTTTAACGATTTTTATGCTTGGATGGAAGAGCACATTCCTGCAAGAGAAGAAGAGGAAGGTCTTGAGCTTACAGAAGATGAAGAGGTTGACCCTTTTGCTGAAATTGTAAAAGACATTAACTCAGAACCTGAGCCAGAAGATAACAAAATATCTGTAGCAATCATAGGTAGAGTAAACACTGGTAAATCGTCTCTTCTAAATGCACTTTTAGGAGAAGAACGTTCTGTTGTATCTGATGTTGCAGGAACTACTATTGACCCTATTGATGAAACCATAGAGCATGATGGTCATGAGATAACTTTTATAGATACAGCAGGTATTAGAAAAAGATCAAAAATTGTAGGCATCGAAAAATATGCACTTACCAGAACAACTGAACTTCTAAAAAAAGCTAATCTTGTTATTCTTATGTTAGATTCAACTCAACAAATATCTGAACTAGATGAGAGAGTCGCAGGACTTATAGAAGAGCATAGACTTGCTTGTCTAATTGTTCTAAATAAATGGGATATAAAAAAAGATAGAACTTATGAAGAAGTTGTTGATGACATACGCGATGAGTTAAAATTCTTGCACTATGCACCTTTTATTACAATCTCGGCAAAAACAGGTTTGCGTGTACATAAAATTTTAGACGAAATCACTTCTATATTTGGACGATATAAACAGCGTATTCCAACATCACTATTGAATGATACACTGCGTGAAGCTATAAGAAGACACCATGTACCTGCTCACAATGGAGCAGTTGTAAACATTAAATTTGCAACACAGTATGAGACTAAACCTCCAAAGATAGCTCTTATTTCAAACAGACCTGAGTTCATTCACTTCTCATATAAAAGATATTTGGCAAACTTCTTTAGATCAAAGTTTGATTTTGAAGGTGTACCTTTAGACATTGTTGCAAGAAAGCGTGGTCAAAGATTTGATGAAGATGATGAATTTGAACTTTAATGCCCTTTTGGAACCCTAGACTTGTCTAGGGAAGCAGTTTTGATGTGCAAACTGTCGTTTGTCCGCAGACAAGTCAGCAGTTCCGGGGCTTTTTTGGAACCCTAGACTTGTCTAGGGGAAAGCCTTTGATGCGCAAACTGTCATTTGTCCGCAGACAAGTCAGCAGTTCCTATGCTCTTTGGAACCCTAAACTTGTTTAGGTAAAAACTTTTCTGCTATAATTTCTCAAATTATTGCAGGAGAAATTATGCGTGTACTAACTGGAATACAAGCTTCAGGGAAACTTCATATAGGAAACTATTTTGGAGCAATGAAGCCAATGGTCGAACTTCAAGAAGAGAATGAACTCTTTACTTTTATTGCGAACTACCACTCGCTAACAAGCTCAAAAGATGCAGCTACATTAAAACAATACACTATTGATGCGGCTATTGACTATTTGTCTATTGGTATTGACCCTAACAAAACAACTTTCTGGGTACAGAGCCATGTTCCAGAAGTACTTGAACTATACTGGATACTTTCCAAGTTTACACCTATGGGTCTTCTTGAACGTGCTCACTCATACAAAGATAAAGTAGCAAAGGGAATTGGAGCTAACCATGCACTTTTCTCTTACCCTGTACTTATGGCAGCAGACATTTTACTTTACGATACTCAAAAAGTTCCAGTTGGTAAAGACCAAGTACAACATGTTGAAATGACACGTGATACTGCTATTAAATTTAACAATGAGTATGGTGAAGTATTTGTATTGCCAGAGCATGTAGTGCAAGCTGATGTTGCAACTATTCCAGGTATTGATGGACAAAAAATGTCAAAATCTTATGGTAATGCTATTGACCTTTTCATGGATGAAAAAGCTCTTCAAAAAAGATGTAATAAAATAGTTTCATCTTCAACACCTCTTGGAGAACCTTTAGATTGGGAAGATGACAACATTTACAATATGGCTGTACTTTTCTTAAATGATGAACAAAAACTAGAGCTTCAAGCTCGTTACAGAAGTGGGAAAGAGGGTTATGGACACTTCAAAAAGTACTTAAAAGAGTTGATTTGGGAAGAGTTAGGTGAAGCTAGAGAAAAAAGAGAATATTACTTAAACAACCTAGATGAAGTAAATGACATCTTAAAATTTGGTGCTGAAAAAGCAAAAGTAATTGCTGAAGCAAAAATGGAAAAAGTAAGAACAGCCATAGGCCTATAAAACCGTAGGGTTGGCTTCAGCCGACCCTACATTTGGACCCTTCCGCTAGATATCTATCTCTCTTATCTCCATATCTCTTTCAAATATATTACGAACTATATCTTTTGAAATTTTGTCTGTTGTATAAAGTATACCAGAGAGCTTTCCTCTGTTCTCATGCCCCTTCTCCTCACTCAAACTTAGTAAACGTTTAGCGATCGCATCTCCAGTGTGTATCAAATTCATTTTACGTTGCATAACATCTTCAATCACTTCTGATACTAGTGGATAGTGTGTACAACCCAAGACAATTGTATCTACATCAGATTCACGCATAGGTTTCAGCCAGATTTCTAACATATCTCTTGTCTTAAGAGTATAGATCTCTCCCTTTTCAATCTGATCTACCAGTCCGGGACACGACTGCTCAAAGAGTGTCACTTCTTTTTGTGAAACAAGTCTACTAGCAAGTTGTTGATACTTCTCCCCTTTGAGCGTGGCAGGTGTTGCAAGTACTCCTACTTTTCCTGTTTCCGTCTGTTCAAATGCAGGTTTTATGCCAGGTTCTGTACCAATAACCATTAAGTTAGGATATTGTTTACGTATCTCAGAGATGGCTGCCGATGTAGCTGTATTACATGCGACTACAACTGCATCTATATTGTGTGTCTTTACAAGAAATTCTGTAACTGCTAGACTTAATTGGAGGATTTGTTGGGGAGATTTTTCACCATAAGGTGCATTTTTTGTATCTGCGACATAGAAGATTTCAGCACCTTTAACGACTTCGGTTAGTGCTTTAACAACTGTTAAGCCACCTAAACCAGAATCAAAGATACCGATCTTCATAAAATATGTCTGCTATTCGTTCATCATTGACAAAAATTCTTCATTTGTCTTTGTTTTCATCATTTTAGAGAATAAGAATTTAAGACCTTCAACCTCTTCCATATTTTGCATTGCATTTCTAAGTGCCCATACTTTTTGAAGAGTTTCAGGATTTACCATTAACTCCTCTTTTCTTGTACCTGACTTAGTAACGTCAATAGCAGGGTAGATACGTCTTTCAGATACATGACGGCTAAGAATTACTTCTGAGTTACCTGTACCTTTAAACTCTTCAAAGATAACCTCATCCATACGAGAACCAGTATCTATAAGAGCAGTTGCAATAATAGTCAAAGAACCACCCTCTTCTATATTTCTTGCTGCTCCAAAGAATCTTTTTGGTTTATGTAGTGCATTTGCATCCACACCACCGGAGAGTACTTTACCTGAACTTGGTGTTACTGTATTGTAAGCACGTGCAAGTCTAGTAATGGAGTCAAGCAGTATAACGACATCTTTACCCATTTCAACACGTCTTTTTGCTTTTTCAATAACCATTTCAGCAGTACGAACATGATTTTGTGCAGGAAGGTCAAATGTTGAAGCGTAAACTTCTCCTTTGACTGAACGTTGCATATCTGTAACCTCTTCTGGTCTCTCATCTACAAGCAGTACCATTAGTGAAGCATCTGGATTATTGTATGTCACACCATGTGCCAACTCTTTAAGAAGTTCTGTTTTACCAGTTCTAGGAGGTGCAACAATAAGTGCTCTTTGTCCTTTACCAATAGGTGCAAACAGATCAAGTACACGACCTGTCATTTTCATTGGGTTGTACTCCATCTTTAATTGTTCAGATGCATAAAGTGGAGTAAGGTTGTCAAAAAGTGGTCTTTGCTTAGATTGATCAGGAGCTAAATAGTTAATAGCTTCAATCTTAAGAAGAGCATAATACTTCTCCTGATCTTTAGGAGGACGAACCTGACCTGTAACAATATCACCATTTCTAAGAGCAAATCTTTTGATTTGTGTTGAGCTTACATAAGTGTCATTACTAGAGTTAGCAAAGTTTCCATCAATAGAACGCAAGAAACCATAGCCGTCATTCATGACTTCTAAAATACCTGTAAACAAGATGAATCCACCTTGACTTACTTGAGATTTTAAAATTTCAAAAATAAGGTCTTTACGTTGAAATTCATTTGGGTTCTCAACTTTGACTTCTTTAGCAATATTAACTAAATATTCAAGTGGCTTTTTTTGGAGATCTTCGATTTTGTAACCTTGTACAGGTATGTGTGTTCTGTTCTTTCTATTGGAATTGTTACCATTAGAAGGTTTTTTATTGTCGCTCATAGTTCCTCTTATTTGGGTATGAATTGTATGTAGGTTATACGATAGAGATTTATAGAGTCTCATCGTGTAGTAACGCAATTATATTCCTTTTTAGATTAAATGTCAAACATTTATAAATTTTACATATATTTAGGTAAAATGTTTGCCAACTCAACAGATTAAGGATTAAACTTTTGGCACAAATATCATGTACACACTGCAATTTAACATTTGATGAATCCGTTATGATTAAGGATGTTGTACAAAATGATATGTCAAACAGTGATTTATCGTCAGTACCCGACTCAGATAAACTATATTTTTGCTGTAAAGGTTGTCAAGGTGTTTACCATCTTTTAAGAAGTGAGGGGTTAAATACTTTTTATGACAAACTAGGAGATACAACTCTAGAACCTGCTACAAATATAAATTTTGATGACCTTGAAAAGTTTGACCTAGAAGGTTTCAAAAACAAATACATTAAAACCAACGAAGATGAACTTCATGAAATCAATCTTATTATTGAGGGTATACATTGTTCTGCCTGTGTATGGTTAAATGAAAAAGTACTACATAAACTCGATGGTGTCATAGAGGCAAATATAAACTATACAAACAATAAAGCTAAAGTTGTATGGAACCCTGACGAAATCAAACTCTCCACCATCATAGAAACCATTCGCTCCATAGGATACAATGCTTACCCTTATGATCCGTCACTTCAAGAAGAGAGAGCGAACAAGTCAAAAAAAGATTATTATTCTCGCATACTTGTAGCTGTTTTTGGAACTATGAATATTATGTGGATGGCAATTGCAAAATATGCAGGATATTTTACAGGAATGGAGCAAAACTTTAAAGACATATTGAATGTTGCAGAGTTTATTTTGGCAACGCCTGTTCTTTTTTATTCAGGATGGGTATTTTTCAGGGGTGCATACTACGGATTTAAAAACAAAATTGTAAATATGGATACACTCGTTGCCTCTGGCGCTCTTTTGGCTTACGTTTACTCTATCTATGCAATGACCACACAAAGTGGAGAAGTTTATTTTGACTCAGTAGTCATGATAATTACTTTTGTATTAGTTGGAAAATATTTGGAAGTTTTAAGTAAAAAACATGCTGTTGATACATTAGATGGCATTATGGGAAGTACCCCAACTGAAGTTACAACCATCAAAAATGGTATTAAATCTTTAGTTTCTGTTGAAAATGTTGAAGTAGATGACATAATTGAACTAAAGCCGGGAGAAAAAGTTGTCATAGATGGACTTGTAACTTCAGGAGAAGGCTCTTTTGACGAATCATCTCTAACAGGGGAGAATGAACCTGTTTACAAACAAGTATCTGATTTACTTTTAAGTGGCTCAATATGTTTAGACTCAGTCATACACTATAAGGCCAGTAAAGATATTTCAAACTCACTACTTACTTCAATTGTTAATCTTTTAGAAAAATCCATAACGAAAAAACCACATATTGAGCAGTTGGCAAACAGAATTTCTGGTTATTTTTCAAATATAATTTTATTTATAGCACTCTTAACTTTTGCAGGATGGCTATACTTCAATGGAGATTTTGAGACTGCACTTATTGTTGGTATCTCTGTCATTGTTATTGCATGTCCATGTGCATTAGGTTTAGCAACACCAATGGCAACACTTGTAGGCATATCAATAGCTGCAAAAAGAGGTATTTTATTTAAAGAAGCTACTTTTTTAGAGACTATGGCAAAGAGTAATGTTCTCGCACTTGATAAAACAGGAACCATTACACAAGGTAAACCGTCTGTTGTAAATTACAAAGAGTATAAAGCTTACGATAAAGAACTGCTTTTAGCTTTAGTAAATACATCAAACCACCCTATCTCCAAAGGTATATCAGCATATTTAGAGAACGAGTGTGACTCAATAAAACCTTTAAAATTAGATAAAATAAAAAACATAGAAGCCAAAGGTATTCAAGCTCAATTTAATGGAAAAAAATTACTCGGAGGAAATGCTTCTTTATTAAAAAGTCAAGGTATTGAAGTTAATGATTCAAGTGAAAACTCTCTCTTCTTTTTTGCTGTAGATAACGTGCTTGTAGCTTCTTTTGAATTAACCGATACCATTCGTCCTGGGGCAAAAGAGGCCATTGCACAAATACAAGCAATGGGTATAAGAGTTCTTATGCTTACTGGTGATCACGAGCAGAGTGCTTTAAAAGTTGCAAAAGATGTAGGTATATCGGAAGTTCATGCAAAACTATTGCCACAAGACAAATCTAACCTTATAGAAAAGTTTCAAAAAGATAAAGATATTGTTGTTATGGTGGGAGATGGTATAAATGATGCCATTGCCTTGGCGCAGTCAAATATTGCAATGGCAATGGGTAGAGGTGCAGATGTTGCAATATCGGTAAGTGATGTTGTTTTATTGGATGAAAAGCCACAAAGTATTTTAGATGCATACAAAATATCTAGAAGAACATACAAAGCAGTTAAAGAAAACTTAGGCTTTTCACTGTTATACAATGTTGTAGCTGTTCCTTTAGCTGTTGCAGGCTTTGTCAACCCTCTAATAGCAGCTCTTTCAATGTCTCTATCTTCACTGATTGTTGTAGGAAATTCTATGCGTATTAAATTTTTAAAATTCAAAGGTAAATAATGTCTGACAGTATAGTCATATTGATGATTAGTGTTTCAACTTTTTTAGGTGCTCTTGGTCTTATAGCTCTACTTTGGGGTGTGAAAACCGGACAATTTGATGACCAATCTAAATTCATAGATGCAGCACGTTTTGACGGTGTTGAGGAGTTAAGAGATGCTGCCATGATGCAAGAGAAAAAAGAAGAACAGAAGAAAAAAATGAAAGATAAAAGAGCTGAGGAGAAGAGAAAAGACAATTATATGCCTCCAGATTGATATTTATTAATCGTTAATTATTGATTAATATGTTATTATATGAATAAATATCAAATTATATAACAAGGTTCGATCATGATTAAGAAAATTATTATTCCTACACTTTTACTCTCATCTATTTTGTTTGCACAAAGTGATGTATCTTTAAACATAAACAATGAAGATCTTGAAGCAAGAGCTGCTTTTAACCTAAACTCAACTGTTGGTTATACAGGAGGAACATCATATCTTCTAGATGCATCATATTTACATAATGATAAAGATGATCTATTTACTGTTGGACTAAGTGGAGAAAACTCACTTGAAGCTGCACCTGGCTTAGTTTTTGGTTTTGGTTTTAAAGCTGCATTTGCTGAAGATTTTATGGCTTTTCCTCTTTTAGGAAAAGTAAGATACATCTTACCATTTGATTCAGATATTCCTACTACATCGTTTTTAGCTTCATATGCTTATGCACCATCTGTTCTAACATTTTTAGATGGTGACTCATACTCTGAGCTAAGATTAGAAGGAGATGTAGAAGTGATTTCAAATATACATATATTTGGTGGTTACAGAAATATAGATACAGATTATGAAAGAAATGATTATAAAATAAATGACTCTTGGTATGGAGGGTTGAAGCTTAGCTTCTAAACTATAGCTACGTTTTTCAACGCAGCAAATTATGATACGAAGGAAAAGCTTATGAAAGTTCTTATTACTGGTGGTGCTGGATATATTGGTTCACATACAACAATTTTACTCATTGAAGCAGGTTATGAAGTAGTCATTTTTGACAATTTCTGTAACTCATCAAGAGAAGCCATAAAAAGAGTTGAAAAAATTGTAAACAAATCTATAATTGCCATAGAAGGTGATGTTAGAAACAGAGAAGATTTACATAAAGTTTTTAAAGATCATAATATTGATGCAGTCATCCACTTTGCTGGACTTAAAGCTGTGGGTGAATCTGTCGAAAAACCACTCAAGTACTATGACAACAATGTAAACGGTACAGCTGTTCTTTGTGAAGTCATGGCTGAACATGAGTGTAAAAGTATTGTTTTTTCTTCCTCGGCAACAGTTTATGGTGACCCTCATACAACTCCTATACTTGAAAACTTTCCTCTCTCTGCAACAAATCCATACGGACGTTCGAAACTATTTGTTGAAGAGATGTTGAGAGATCTATATGTTTCAGACAATTCATGGAAAGTAGTTCTACTTCGTTATTTCAACCCAGTCGGGGCTCACTCTTCTGGCACAATTGGTGAAGACCCTAATGGCATACCTAACAATCTTATGCCTTACATTTCACAAACAGCAGTTGGAAAACTTTCATGTTTGAGTGTATTTGGAGATGATTACGATACACATGATGGAACAGGTGTGCGTGACTATATCCACGTAATGGATTTAGCAGATGGTCATGTAAAAGCTTTAGATAATATAGAAAATTTTACAGAAGTTATGACCATAAATCTAGGTACTGGTACAGGATATTCTGTTTTAGACATGGTTAAAGCATTTGAAAAAGCTTCAAATAAAAAAGTACCTTACTGCATAGCCCCAAGACGAGCAGGTGATATTGCAAAATGTTACGCAAACCCAGACTATGCAAAAGAGATTTTAGGATGGGAAGCTAAAAGAAGTATTGATGAGATGTGTGAAGACAGCTGGAGATGGCAGTCAAACAATCCAAACGGATATAATTTATAATTTTATTTTGATATACTCATAACAATAAATCATCACGAAGGCAACAAAGATGTCAATAAAAGCATCAATATTCAGAGAATATGATATAAGAGGTATATACGAAGAAGAACTCAATGAGCAATCAGTAAAACTCATAGGTTATTATTTGGGTCTTAAAATTAAAGGTAACAAAGTTGTATCCATTGGTTACGATGCACGTTCACATTCACCAATTTTGAGAGATTACTTAACTTCTGGACTAAATGCAGCAGGATGTACTGTTTTAGATATGGGCATGGTAGCAACTCCTGTAAACTACTTTTCAAACTACCAAAACATAGAAAATCTTAATCCTGAAACTTTAGAAGGTGTTGTGGGGGCACAACACCCTGCGGCATCGGTTATGATTACTGGATCGCATAACCCTTCTGAGTACAACGGTTTTAAAATGACACTAGATAAATCTCCATTTTTTGGTGAAGATATTTATGCTTTAGGTGATGAGATTATTGAAAATCAAGATAAAATTATCCCTGATAGTACAGAAAAAATAGATATTGATGTAAAAACTCCATACATAAACTACATGATAGATCAGTTTTCACATCTTAAAAACTTTTCTAAAAAAATTGTCATAGATGGAGGTAATGGTGTTGCCGATACAGTCATTACAGATATTTTCAATGCCTTGAATTTTGATTATGAAGGTTTATACCTTGAGCCAGATGGAACCTTTCCGAACCACCACCCTGACCCATCTGAAGAGAAGAACCTTATAGATGTTAAAGCTGCATTAGAAAAAAATGGAGATATTGCTTTTGCATACGATGGTGATGCAGACCGTATTGCAGTCCTTACACATAAACATAACATAAAGGGTGACCAAATGGCACTGCTTTATTCCATGAAAATGGACAAGCCAACTGTCATAGGTGAAGTAAAATGTTCTCAAGTTATGTATGATGAACTCGAACGCCGTGGTGCGACTGCTATTATGTATAAAACTGGTCACTCTAACCTAAAAGTCAAAATGAAAGAGACAAATGCAGACTTAGCTTGTGAAGTATCTGGTCACATTTTTTTCAAGCACCGATATTTTGGTTATGATGATGCCATATATGCAACACTTAGAATGTTGGAACTTATACAAGACGGCATTAATCTTGATGCTGAACTTGATGCCCTTCCTAAAGTTTTTTCAACAGAAGAGTTAAAAGTAAAAACTTCAGAAGAGGAAAAATTTCTAATTATAGACAAAGTAAAAGAGTTATTAAAAAATCCACCTTCTGATTTTCCAAAAATTCTAAATATTATTGATGTAGATGGTGTACGTATTAACTTTGAAAAAGGATGGGGATTAGTGCGAGCATCTAACACTACGCCTATTCTTGTAACACGTTTTGAATCAACAGATCAAACATTGGCAAAAGAGTATGAGATTAAGGTAAACAAACTTATAGAAGATGCAAAGAGTCTATTATGATAAACAGACTTTATTTTAAAGAGTACAGTGACTCTGTTAAAACAAAAGCGTTTGAAGCCATAGTAAAAGAGAAAGAACATATTGGATACTACTCTTTACCAGAGCAAGATATTTCAGATATTACAGAGTACTGCAAAACTATTTCAGATGACATTAAGAACATCGCTGTCATAGGTGTAGGGGGGAGTTCTTTAGGTGCTAAAGCAATTTATAGATTTATAAAACCTGCTAAAAAATTAAAAAGAAAACTTTTTTTCTTTGAAAGCACAGACCCTATTAACATAAACAATATATTAAATGAATTAGACAAAAAGACAACTCATTTCATAGTCATATCAAAATCAGGGAACACAGTAGAGACTCTCTCCATTTACAAATATATATACTCTATTCAAAAAGATCACTCTGCTTATACTTTTGTAACAGACCCAGGCTCTCCTCTTGAAAAATATGCACAAAGCATATCTGCTTCGGTGCTTTATTTACCTAAAAATGTTGGAGGAAGATTTTCTGTACTATCTTCTGTTGGACTCACTCCTTTAGCATTGACGGGCATAGATATACAAGAAGTTTTAAATGGTGCAAATAATATTAAGCAGAGTTTTTTTGAAAATGGTTATTTAAAAAATACTATTTTAAATAAAGCTGTTTATTTTGCAAAAAATCATACTCGCTACAATATTAACTGTATTTTTGCATATTCAGAAACACTCAAATACTTTTGTGAATGGTATGTACAACTTTGGGGAGAAAGTCTAGGTAAATTCCAAAGAAACTCTGCATTCAATGTAGGTTTAACGCCTATTGGACTCATAGGACCAAAAGATCAACACTCATTTTTGCAACTCATAATGGAAGGGACAAGAGACAAGTCAGTTACTTTCATAAAAGTAGAAGATTTCCATGACAACACAACCATACCAGACATCACATTACCCCACTTAGAATCTCTTGACACACTAAATAACCTTCAATTTGCAGAACTAATAAATATGCAGTGTGATTCCGTTGTAGAAGCACTCTTGGCTCAAGGTGACATACCACTAGACACTATTGAAATTCCAGCAGTAAACGAATCAAACATAGGTGCACTCATATACTACTATGAACTACTAACCTCATTGGTAGGTGAACTAATAGATGTAAATACATACGATCAACCTGGAGTTGAAGCAGGCAAGATTATTTTGAAGAAGAAGTTACTTTCCTAGTCTTAAGATGCAGAAAGTTCTTTTTGTAAAAGTATTTTTATATAAGACTGGTAAGGTACATCAAGAGCATTAGCCTGTATTTTTAATTTTTCTAGCATATCCGCTGGTAATCTTAGAGAAATAGATTTTGTACTTTTTTTAAGGTTTGGAAATCTTACTGCTTTTGCACTACTCCAATTCATATATTCAGCAGAATCATGAACTTCCCAAAATTCTCTCTCTTCTCTCTCATTTTTAAATTCAGGAATCTTTTTTAACTTGTTCATAAATAATCCTTTCTTTTTTATTCATTTTTCTAGCAGATATAAATTGATATTATGAATATTTAAACATTCATAATTCACTTAATATCTTTGAATGTGTATTACCATTATATACATTTTTATTTATATGATTTTTAAAGTTCATTCGTAATATTTAATTCACTCATTCTATTTTCACTTTTTATCTCTTCCCATAATTCTTGATTTACATTTGGTTCAATATGTGTGTAAAGAGAAGGAATAACTTGCAGTGTCAATATAGATCTAGTCGATACGCCATTTTTATTCAATACATCATAAAGTACATTTACCTCTACATTACGATCACTATTTTCAAAATATGTTTCCGGATAATATGATATATATATTCCCTCAGTTTGTACAGTACCTAGGATATTACTATATGTACCATTTTCATCTACAATACTTAAGTTGTTGATTTTCAGCTCATCAATATTGTATGGGTCAACATCATTACGTAGTACATAAAAATTATAATGGTCTATACCATAAAGATTATTATTAGCATTTTCTGGAAATTGGCTAAAGTCTAATGTTTCATTAAAACTAATTTGGTATGGACCACCATTAGGATAAGCACCTGCATCATTTTTATCTCCAAGAGCAGTAGACGATGACAATATATAGTTACTAACTGCAAGCATATATTCACCTTCCATAAGATTTAAATTAAGATAAGAGTCATAATTATGGGATGAACCATCTGCTCTACCTAAACTACTATCATCATTCCCCGCTACCATTTGCCAATTATCATTTTGATCTTTTTTATAAAGATAAATATATACATCAACACCTGTTTGAATTCCATCTCTATCTATATCAATGTAAGTTTGCCCATTACTGGCTAATTCTGATAACAAGTCAATTTCAAGTGTTCCTCCAGAATAATAAAAAGTCCAATGATCAACACTATTG
>FPKX01000043.1_pt1 | contig 26427 bp, 28 predicted proteins | sample 1057381 | NCBI WGS metagenome assembly FPKX01 (sample SAMEA4473313, study PRJEB15554) | hydrothermal vent metagenome | biome: marine basaltic hydrothermal vent biome; feature: marine hydrothermal vent; material: water | place: Pacific Ocean | collected 2011-06-14/2011-07-23 | depth 1199 m
TCAAGGAGGATTTGGTGGTTTTGGTGGACCAAACCTAGATGTTCAAGCGCAAATAACTATTCCTTTTATGACTTCTGTAACTGGTGGCAAATACAATGTAAATGCAAATGGACAGAGTTTCGACATTAAGATACCTGCTGGTATTAAAAGTGGTGAAACACTTAGAGTAAGAGGTAAAGGTAAACAGTATCAAGGGCAGGTTGGAGATTTACTAATAAAAGTAGATATAGCATCTTCTGATGAGTATACAAGAAAAGGTGACAACCTATATAAGAAGCTCTTTTTGGTGGGAAAATAGCAATTGAGACTCCAGAAAAAGAGGTCTCGTTAAAAGTTCCTCAAAATACCAAAAATGGTCAAAAGTTTAGACTTAAAGGCAAAGGTGTACCTGATAGAAAAACTGCAATGAGAGGTGATCTATATCTTGTTGCAAATGTAGTCCTACCGGATGTAGATAGTTTAGATGAAGATCTCAAAAATCTTTTAAAAGAAAAATTATAAAATTTAAGGAGTAAATAATGCATAGTTATGATGAACCTGTATATCTTATATCTGTAGTAGCTACAATGTTAGATATACATCCTCAAACACTAAGACAGTATGAACGAGAAGGTCTAGTTGAACCATCTAGAACTCAAGGTCGTATGCGTCTCTATTCGCAGCGTAATATAGACAGAATGAAGCTTATTTTGCGTTTAACACGTCAATTGGGTGTGAACTTAGCTGGTGTAGATATTGTACTTCAGTTAAAAGAACAGATTGATCAGATGCAAAGTGAGATAGATGAGTTACGCGATGAGTTAAGTAAGGTAAATAGAAATGGGTCTGTACATGTTTCTAAAGCACTTGTGACTAAAAACCCTTATGATATTATAATTTTTAAAGACAATTAACAATTAAATGGGTCGTAAAACGACCCATAGCTAAAGTATCTATCTAGTTTTGGTAATAACGTCTTCCATCATTACCAACATAGTATGTAGCTCCACGACTATCTCTGTAATATACTCTGTTTTTCTTCTCTTCATTGTTTCCAATAGCTGCTCCAGCTAAGCCACCAACTGCCGCACCAGCAAGTGTTGCACCGGTATTTCCACCAATTGCTTGCCCGAGTAAAGCACCAGCACCAGCACCAATAAGTGCACCATCACCAGTTTGGCTACCAGTTGAAACACAACCAGTCATCATAATAAGAGCTGAACTTGCAACTGCAAGTGTAGTTAATTTTAATCTTTTCATGTTAATCCTTTATAATTTAAATTTCTTATTTAAATTGTATCATAATAAATTAAATTATCTATCTTTTAAGCATTCCTCAGTTTCTAAAGCTATTTGTAACTCTTCATTAGTTGATATGACATAAATTTTTATTTTACTATCTTCCGTGCTTATAGTATTTATATCATCTTGCATATTTGAGTTTTTATTTTGGTCAATATCTATGCCAAGGGATACTGTTAGGTTTTCACATATTTTATTTCTAATATAATCAGAGTTTTCACCTATTCCTCCTGTAAATATAATAGCATCTATATGACCAAGAGTAACACAATATGAACCAATATATTTTCTAATACGATATACATACATATCTAGAGCTAAAATACTAGCTTCATCTCCATTTAAAACATTTTCTTCAATCTCTCTCATATCGCTAGATCCACATATACCTTTTAAACCACTTTGTTTATTTAGTATATTGTCTACATCATTTAGAGAATTGTTACTGTTGTTAACAATATAAGGAATGATTGCAGGATCAATGTCACCAGATCTTGTACCCATTATAAGACCTTCTAAAGGTGTCATACCCATAGTTGTATCAACACATTCACCATTTTTTATAGCAGCAATAGAACCACCATTACCTAAATGTAGAGTCAATAAGTTTAACTCTTTCAACTCTTTATTCATATACTTTGCAGCTTCTTTTGCAACATAATGGTGAGATGTACCATGAAAACCATATCTTCTTATGCGCATATTGTCACTCAATTCATGTGGTATTGCGTAAGTATATGCATATTTTGGCATTGTTTGATGAAAAGATGTGTCAAAGATAGCTACTTGTGGCATGTCAGGGTACTTATTATGTAAAATTTCAATAGCTTGTAAATTTGCAGGGTTATGAAGTGGAGCTAGAGGTATAAGTGAACGTATGCCCTCAATAACACTATTGTCGATTAAGGTTGGTTTGTTAAACATACTTCCACCATGAACAACTCTATGTCCCACTGCATCTAAAGAAGAGATACTATCTAAAATTTTATTATCTATCAATAGTTCAAAAAGCACTTCAAGTGCTTTATTGTGATCTTCTAAATATAAATTATAATCTTTTTTTGTTTCGCTATATTTTATTCTAATATGGCTGGATTTTTGAGATATCTCTTCTACAAGAACAGATGCTTTAGCCTCTCCATCTACAAAATATTGACTCTTAAGAGATGAGCTTCCAGAATTTAGTACTAATACTTTCATTTTTCTTCCTTTGATTGTGCTTGTATAGCTGTTATAGCAACAGTGTTAACTATATCTTCTATGAGACAACCCCTACTTAAGTCATTGATAGGAAGTCTTAATCCTTGTAAGATTGGACCAATAGCTAATGCATCTGTTGATCTCTGAACAGCTTTATATGTATTGTTTCCAGTATTTAAGTCTGGGAATATAAATACAGTAGCAGCTCCGGCAACTTTACTGTCCGGTAGTTTGCTTTGTGCTACTCTTTTATCTATGGCAGCATCATATTGAATTGGACCTTCTATAAGGTATTCAGGACGAAGCTCTTTTGCTAATTCTGTGGCTCTACGTACTTTTTCAACATCTGGACCAGATCCTGATGATCCGGTAGAGTAAGATAAAAGCGCAACTTTAGGTTCTATACCAAACATTTTTGCACTATCTGCAGAAGAGACAGCAATTTGAGCTAACTGCTCTGCAGTAGGATCCATATTTACAGCACAGTCACCATATACTAAAACTTTTGTATCTAGGCACATGAAAAAGATACTAGATACTACTGAAGTATCTGGTTTTGTTTTAATAATTTGAAGAGCAGGTCTAATTGTATCAGCAGTAGTATGTGTAGCACCAGATACCATACCATCAGCAATACCTTCATAAACCATCATTGTCGCAAAATACGATACGTGTGTCATGGCATCTCTAGCAACTTTTAATGTTAAACCTTTCTCTTTTCTCATTTCATAGAAGACTTGTGAAAACTCTTCTCTAAGAATATCATCAGTAGGGTCTACAATTTTTGCTTTAGATATGTCTATATGTAATTTTTCACATTTTGCGAGTAACGCATCACTATTGCCTAGCAAAATAATATCAACTATATCTCTTTGAAGAAGTATCTCTGTTGCTTTCAATATACGGACATCAGAACTTTCAGGAAGAACAATAGTTTTTCTCTCTTTTTTCGCTTTTTCAAATAGTTTATATTCAAACATTACAGGTGTAAGTGTATGTATAGTATTTTGTTGGAATTTATTTATTATTTTTTCTTTGTCTATAGCATTTTCAAATATACCTTTTGCAAGTGTAATTTTTTTAATGTTTTGTGGTCTAATGTCTGCTGCAATATTATTTAAAGCTATGGCAGTACCATAACTGTCATATTGAACAGAAAATACAGGAATTGCTATGTTTGAAAAATCTTTTAGTAAATTTAAAATTGGGTCACTTAGAGACATACCACCACTCAATATTATACCCGTGATATTGCTATGGGTTTTTGCATAAAAAGATAAAAGAGTTGCAAGAATAATGTCTACGCGATCTCCAGGAACTATTACAATGTCACCATTATTTATGCGTGAAAGGTAGTTTTCTACACCCATTGCAGCAATTTTATTGCCATATACTAAATGTTGAAGATGATCTTCTTGTACCAATATGTGTTTTGCATTTAACTCTAGCGAAACTTGTTCCAGTGTTGGCATATTTAACTCTTTAATCTCTGGAAGAAGATATATTTGCTCATCTGGAAATTTTAAAGAGATATCAGATTTTATACTTGGGATAATATCTGGATTACAGCGGTTTATTATTATTGCAAGAGGCATTAACTCTTCATGTTTTAGAGTTTCAGAAATTATCTGTGTCTCATTTAAAAGTTTGCTCTTTGATTTGTTATTACCATTAATTATTGGAACATATGCTGTGTCAAGGTTTTTTGCTATTTGTAAATTTATATCAAAATCAAATAGTGATTCAAATATAGATCTTGCATACCCAGAAATGAGTACAAAGTCATATTTTGTATATAATTTTTCAATTTTTGAAATTATGGCTTCATGTAACTTATCTTCTTTATCTTCACTGTATGCATCAACATAGTCACTTACTTTAAATCCTACACAGTCATTATAGTCTATGTCTAATTTAAAATGCTCTATCATGAAAGTTATATCATCGTCAGTTTTCTCTTCATCAGATATAATTGGTTTGAAAAATGCTACTTTTTCATAAGTACCTTTTAGCATTTCCATTACACCTATACATGCTACTAAGCTTCCAGAATGAGGCTCAACTGAAGATATATATAAACTTTTTATATAATTATTTGTCATTTTGCATCCTTTAAATCAGTAACAACATAAAAATCATTATGTAACCAGTTTCTTCCAATAAGTAGTTTATATTCCATCTTACTTCTATCCCTTAAATTTACATTAACATGCTTACTATTACCTTTAAAGGTAAGAGTTAAATCAATCACATATCTATATTCTCTACCTTGAGCATTTTTGACCAAAGCAACGTCTTTAACTTTTGTTTTGTAGTGTGTTTTTTCACCTTTTTCATTTATTGTGTCAAAACTTATTAATTTACCGATATTATCTTTATAGCTTTTATTTTTTATTTCACTATTAGTATCTTCTGTAACATTAATAACATTTCCATTGTTATCTAAAAGTTTTATGTTTAGGGCATGTAATGACGTAATACGAGCACCTGTATCTATACGTGAAAGGTAAGATGTATTTAATTCATTGACTTTAACATAAGCATGTTGTCCAATTTTTGTTCTTGTTACAGCTGTAGCACAGCCGGCTAAGAGCATTGCCGATATTCCAAACATTAAACTTTTTTTAATATTTATCATTTTTTTTCTCCGAAATTTTCAATTGTAAATTTTACTCTATCCTCCACATTTAAATGAGGAGGCTCTTTATCTATGGCATCAAAACGTAAAAGGGCACCTTTTTGATTTGCAATTTGTATAGCAAGGCCGGGCCTGGCATTTAACTCCAATATAAGTGGACCTAAGTTTTTATCTAAAACTATATCGACACCCATATAACCAAGTTGTGTTACATCATAACAAAGAGCAGATAGTTTTAACATATTTTCCCAGTGTGGTATCTGTAGTTCAGAAAAGTCATATCCTGTATCTGGATGTTTAAGTATGGGATTATTTTTTTGAACTGCATATAGTGCTTTACCACTTTTCATATCTATACCAACTCCAACAGCACCTTGATGAAGATTGGCTTTTCCATCACTCTCTTTTGTTGAACATCTTAGCATAGCCATTGCAGGATACCCTTTGTATAGAATAATTCTAATATCTGGTACACCTTCAAAGCTGTATCTGTCAAATATTGGGTCAAACTCTACAAGTTTTTCAATCATGGCAACATCAGGTTTACCACCTAAAGAGTAGAGCCCAGAGAGAGTATTTGATATATGTTGTTTTATATCTTTAAGCTCAATGTGTTCACCACTAGGTTTAACAAAATATTCATCTTTTCTATCTACAATTACAAGTATACCTTTTCCACCACTTCCTTGTGCCGGTTTAATTACAAAACCATTGTGGCCTTCAAGCATAGTTTCTAGTTGACGTATCTGAGATTGTGTTTCAATTGTATTTATGAGGTCTGGAACAGAAATATTGGCTTCTTTTGCAATGATTTTAGTTTTTAATTTATTGTCAACTAGTGGGTAATTCTTTCTATCATTGTATCGGCCAATATATTGTACATTTCTTCTGTTCATTCCAAGAACACCTAACTTTTTTAATTTAAAAGGATTGGCAAATAACATATTTATTTACCAAATGATTTAAATCTAATAAGTTCAGATAGTCTATACCCAGAGTAACGACCCATAAGTATGATGACTGCAAGAACAACTAAAAGTAGCTCAGGAAAGTTAAATGTAATGTGCCCAATAAGAGGATTACTCATAGCCAAATAAGCAAATACAGCTACAAGAAGTGAACCACCACCTTGTATAATAACCTCTTTAGGCCCTTCTTCTTCCCATAAAACTGACATTCTTTCAATTGTCCATGCCAATATGATCATAGGGAAGAAAGTAATAGTCATAACCTCTTCTAAACCCAATTTAAATGAGAATATACTCATAAAAGACATGATCATAATAACCACTATGACCACGGCGGATATCCTGGCCACCAGAAGTAAATTTAAGGAACTCAGGAAGGATCGAATAACAAGTCCAATTGCTACAATAATTATAAACATAATAAGACCAGTTACCAGTGTAGTTTCCATAAATGCTAAAGCAATAAGTATTGGCATAAATGTACCAGATGTTCTAAGTCCTATAAATACTCTTAAAAATACAACAACCAAAGCACCAAAAGGAACAAGTAACATATGTCTATATGCATTTTGCTCTGAATTAGGGAGTGAGAAAAGTGAAAAATCTAAAATAGCAGAGTTTTTTACTATGTTTTTATTTTCCAATAGATGTTTTGTCGGTACTTGACGTTTAGTGATTGAAAATGTAACTTTTGATTTTTTTGCACCAGTTACATCTAGTATAGATGTTCCACCAGATCTCCAAACAAGGAAATCAGTATCTTTTTCTATTTTTCCTTTTTCTAAATCATACATTTGCCACGTCTTTCCATCATATACAGATAGAAGAGGAGTTAACTTTATATTTCTTTGACTTTCACTCAAGTATAGACCATTTATTTTTTTGACATCTATTTTTTCATATCTTAAAAGTTTATATAGTAGATCTTGCTTAGATATTTTTACTTTTGCGAGTAGTACTTTAACTGCCTGTGATGGGTCTGAATCTGAGAAATCTCTTATGAGTTGAGCTGCAAATGAGTGTGGATCTGCTGATCTCCATCGTATATCTTTTAAAAGATTTTTAGTTGCACTTTGAAGTGAAATAGGAATATCTAGTAGAAGTTCCTCTTTTGATGACTTACTTCTTTTTATCTCTTTTTTCTCTTTTTCAGATGTTTTCTTTATAACCTCAATTGAATAATATAATGTTTGTTTACCAGTAACTCTTCTTTTTGCCCACTCAGCACGTTTACCAGAATTTGTTTCTGCGATTGTAAAACCATATCCAGCAGATGAAGCATCTTCTGAAATAATTTGCATATCATTCTGTTTTTCTGGAAGAGCTAAAGATACTAATACAGGTTCACCTTTTCCGTAAAAGTCAATTTGAGCATCTATGTTGTATACAGGTTTAGTCTCATTTGGCATAAAAGGCATACCAATTATAGATACCTTATAATATACTAAAAAGATACCTATCGCCGCAAGGGTTAAAGAGATGAATAGAGATTTGTATTTGTTTGACATTATTATTCCTATTTTGTTTTTAAAATATTAGATCTTGATACGTCTACTATAAAATAATCTTTGAGAAAATTTCGACCTATGAGTACAGGGAACTTGTATTTACTTCTATCTGCTAATGTAACATCAATTAGTTCAGTTTTTGGACCAATTGTTACACGCATTTTTATGACAAATCTCTCCTGAGCTTTCTCGCTATGTCTTTTTATCATAACTGTTCTGTCAATTGGGCTTTCAAGTTTAAACTCTTTTTTCCCACTTACAATAGTATATTTAACCCATTTTTTACCATCACGTTCGAATTCTACTATATCTCTGGCATCTACTGAAGTTGTAGTTGCTCCTGTATCTATTCTAGCTTTCATGGTTACTTTTGGAGGAGTTATTTTTACAGTTTCTATTTCTCCAATAACAATTTTTGAATCTAAAGTTTGTATGTTTTTACTTGGCTCTTTAATCTCTTCTTTAGCTTCTTTTTTAATTTCATCTTCATGTTCTATTTTTACTTTAGTTATAACTTCTGTATGGTTTTGATCATGTGCAATTAATGAAATAGGAATTAACGTACTTATTAATAATAAAATTACTCCAAATATTTTCATCTCATATCCTTAGTTTTATTTGATGTATTGTACTACTATTTATGTTTTAAAATCATTACAGAAGCTGTAAGCCCAAAGCGAAGTTTTACATTTTCTGGTAATTTATCTAGTTTAATTCTTACAGGTATCCTTTGTGCTAAACGTATCCATTGAAAAACAGGTTTTACAGATGGTAGTAAGTTGTTCCCTGGATTTCCGTCAGAGTGTGCGATTCCCCAAGCAATTGATTCTACCTTACCACTAAGAGGGGTGTTTGGATATGCAAGAAGAGTGACTTTTGCCTCATCTCCAATTTTAACATTAGGAATAGCATCTTCACGAAAGAAACCAAATACCCAATATGAATTTTCATCTACCAATGCCAAAATAGGTTTGTTTGCAGTTGCCTGTGAACCTATTTGGAAGTTTATATTTGAAACATATCCATCTACTTCTGCAAATACTTTTGTATATGACAAATTTAATTTTGCTGTATTTACTTGTTCTTCAGAAGATTCTATATCTGCCAAAGAAGTATAATAATTGGTTTCATTTCTAACTAGATCTTTTTGAGAAACAGCACCTTTATCTTTTGTATATATGTTTTTTACACGGTCAAACTCTATTTTCTTTCCTTTTGCAGATTCTATTGTACGCTGAAGTCTTGCTGTGGCTAGTTTTAGTTTTACTTGATATTGAGATGGGTCAATTTCAAAAAGCAGATCACCCTTTTTTACTTTTTGATTGTCTTTAACATGTATTTTTGTAACCATTCCATTGACACGTGGAGTTACTTGAATGACTTGTGTTCTTACTTGTCCATCACGAGTCCATGGATTGTTAGTATATTTAACATATTTGCCATAAGCAAAGAAAGCAGCTATTGCAAAAATTGCAAACGTAAGTGAAAGTTTTATTATTTTTTTCATTATTAACCTTTAAAATTTAATCCAGAATGTGTCTATTAAAATCATGTATAGTACAACTAACGAAACAAATACGTAAGATGGAGCATATAGATAACGACTTAGTTTTAATTTGTTCATAAGTAACACAGTTACAACTGTTGCCAAAAAAGATAGAATAATGACTGCTAAAATAGGTGAAAAATATACATCACCTATGGAGAGTTCATGTGGGAACTGATTTGTCATTTTTGTATCCCCTCAGGAAGTCTAGTCATCTCTGGGTCCAAATATCTGTCCCAATCTACACGTCCTTTCATTTTTGCTGCAGTCTCTGCCGATATGTAGGAATGTCCTCTACTCATTTGCCATCCTCCACCAAGTGCTTTGTAAAGAAGTACAGCTTGAATTGCTAAATTTCCTTTAATGCTTGCATATCTATCTTGTGTTGAAGTTAACTTTTCAACTGTTGTAAGAAGTCTTTGGTATGAGACTAGTCCATCATTATATTGAACAACTGAAATGTTAAAGGCGCGTATTGTTGCATCGACAGCTTTTTTGTTTTCAACTTGTTGCTTTTGTGTGTATATGTAGCCATTAAGTGCGTCAGAGACTTCTCTAACTGCTTTAAGTACTTTGCTATTGTAGTTAACTAATGACTCTTCAAATATTGCGTCTTTTAAACGTATTTGATTTTTAATTCGACCATATTGAAATATATTCCAAGAGAATGATGGTCCAATAGTAACACCAAGAGCATCCGAACCAGCTATCCATGAACCAGTTGGGTTTGTTGCACTTGGTGTATTTGAACTGTTGTATCCGATGTTACCAAACAGTGAGAAAGAAGGGTAAAGTTCAGCTATGGTTGCACCTATAAGAGCATTGTTTGAACGCACTTTATACTCTGCTATTTTTATGTCAGGTCTTTGAGTGATGAGATTGGCATCGATCTTATTGTACGGGTTAAGACGTGCTGTTGGAATTATATTTATATTGAGAAGATCACTTTTAGACTCTTTTATTTGTAAAATACCTTTTTTATCGCTAGCAATATATTTACCTGCTGTATCTTTATATCTATTTGAATTTGAATTTAGAATTCTGTTAATTGATTCCTCATTTGTATTCAATAAAACAGCTAAAGCATTACGAGCTTTTGCTTTTAATATCTCTATAGATGGTATGACAGAACGTGTATTGTAGAGTTGGGAGCGTGACTGTTGCATATCTAGTTCAGATACATTTCCTGAATTAAATTGAATTTCAGTCATTCTGGTTACACGCTCTTGGATTTTAACATTTCTCATTCCATATGCCAAACGCTCTTGTGCTGTACGGTAGTTTATGTAGTTTCTTGCAACCTCTGATATTACTGAAACCATAATGTCATTATATGATGATATAGATGCATAAAGGTTTGCTTCAGAAGCTTCTGTACCTCTTGCATATTTACCCCATATATCAAGCTCCCAGCCCATATCAAATTTTAAATTAGCAGAAGCGATATCGGCAGCTTTTGTGTGTGTAGATGTTGCCACACCAGAAATGGACTGTGCTTGAGGGAAAGCAAGACCTTGGCTAATGCCTAAAGCAGAACGTGCTTGTGCAATACGAAGACCAGCAGACTTAATATCTAAGTTTTGTGCATATGTTTTTTGTATAAGTAAATTTAGAGTAGGGTCATTAAATGTTTTCCACCACTGTGCAATTGCCTTATTGTCTTTTTTACCATTTTTTATCCATTTTTGAGGTATTGGTGGTTTTCCAACTCCCATAAAGTCAGGTCCAAGAGGTGTACAGCCACTCAATACCATAACAGCACAAAGTGATAAACCTGCTTTACTCATTGTTTTTATCTTCCCCATTAAAATCTACTCCTTGTTAATACTTTAAAGTCTAACTCTTTCATTATGTCTTGACAGTTCATAAAAGAAATCCATACATTTCTACGTAAAGATATGTTTTCATAAAATTCAATAATCTCTTCTTGCGTGTATTTACCATTTTTTACACTTGATACAAAACTTTCTAGGCCTTCTTCTATTTTTTGTTCAATCTCTTCTCTGTTATCCCATTGAGCAATAATTTCAGCATTTGGTTTGTTTTTAGAATACTCTTTTATTGTTTCAGTCAATTTATTTTTTCCATACTGTTTTTTAAATGAGTGTATGAGAGGATTGTTGTATGTTTTTACATCTCTTTCGTATAACATTTCTAAAAGGTAAGTAAATGCTTCACACTCTTTTGTAAATTGCAATAGTTTCGTTTTGTCTATGTCGTCAAAGTATTTGTCGTCTATTTGACTTGCCCAAAGTTGCATCTTTTTTACTGTAGACATAAGATGATATTTACTATAATTTGCTTTTATTGAACCTAAGATTGTAGTATTGTGTTCATCTAAATTTTTATTTCTTAGCAGTAAATCATGAGATAGTTCAAAAAATCTTTTTTTCATAACTATAAACAATCTTTCTGGTTTTGTTGAGAAAGGAAAGTAGTAAAAGAAAAGCAAAATGAACAAAAAAGCATAAAATATAAAAAGTGTAATAAGAAATACATCAAAATTGTAATTCATAGTATTGCTTATGCCAAGTACAGCCGTTCCAAGTAAAAAGAATACAGATATTTTTGGATTAACTAAATAAAACCCTATAAATGCATATGCAAACACAAAAAGTCCCAGTTGCCACCCATAAATCAAGTTTGGTAAAATGAAAATATAGGCAATAGCAGCCGCAATAAAGGAGATAGTAAAAATAATCATTAATAAAGATGGTTTAATGGGAGAAAATGTAGTGATAACACTTAGCCCTGTTGCTAACATAACAATGGTAAATCCAGCTGGAGGGTTTACTGTTATCCAAAAAATAACCGCAGCCCAAAATACCATGAATGTAATCAATGTACCTTTTAAATCTTCTCTATCAAACCACTTGAACGATAAAGGAGTATGTGACTCTTCAAATGTAAAAAATGTTGGTTTTGGTGATATAAGACTATTTAATTTTTTTGCTAATTTACGTAATTCATTATGTAAGTTTGACATGTCAATTATAGTTGCACTTAATGCAGCACGTTCTAGTATGGAGAGTGCTTTTATTTTTTCTTCTTGGTATTTGACTTCAAATTTTTTTGGAATAACAATTTCACTTTGCTCTTTCCAAGCTAAATGAAGTGCTTTAAACATATCTCCTATCTGAGTATCTAAAAGATTATAATCATTTATATACTCATCCATATTGTCAGCATATTTTGCTTTGTCATGGTAAGCCAGAAGAGTAAGAAGTTCATCTATTTTTTTGTAGCTATGCACCATGTCGAACCATTGATCACTTGAAAAGTTCATAACGTCAGATGAACTGTCAGAAGCTATGATGGAAGTACCCAAAAGTTGCTCTTGCTTAATAAGCTCATTATGTATGGTTTTTCTCTCTTCACCTTTGGCATCTCTGTGCTCATAAAGTTTAGCTTGAGTATCTGAAAGATTTACTGCATTTTCTACAGAAGTATCTTTCACATTAACAGGCCATAAAAATACTCCAACAAATGTGTATATAGCAATACCAACAATAGTCATAAATGTTTTATCTATACCTGTTAAAAAGACATTATCTACTTCACCATTTTGGAACATACCCATAAGAGTAATAGCAGAGAGTAAAAATACAGTCATATCACCTTTATATGCACGAGCAAGATAAAGCAATATTGTTACGGCAATAGATACAAAAATGAGGTACATAACTCTATCTTGTGGAAAAAGACCAATAAGTGTCATACCAAGTGCTGCACCAATAACAGTACCAATAACACGAAGTATTCCTTTATTAACAGAGTCACCAACAGAACCCATAGCAGCAATTAAAATAACAGTAGTTGCTGCAGTAGCTGGTTGTGCCCAGCCTTGTGAAAAAGGTATGAGGTAGGCTAAAGCCAAAGAGATGGAAGCTTTTATGGCAAATTTTAATTTGTCAGATAATTCAAACAAAAATAAGCCTTTTAATACATTGAGTAAAGATGGTTTATTCTCTTTAGTAGCAGTTTGCAACTATTGACCTTTTTTCTTTTCTACATTTGCAGAGAGATGTAGACTAATAAGGCTAGATACTATGATGGCCATATAGAACACACCAATTATTGCTTCCATATATACAAAAAACTCTGCTATATGGTTTGTTGGAAGAACATCACCGTAACCAAGCGTTGTAAGCGTTACAAAACTATAGTAAGCAACACGAGCAAAAATATTTTGCCAATTTGTTCCTTCTATACCTGTAAAAGAGGATGGATCAACTGCTAATATGATAATATAAATCATTGCCCATATAAGACCTAGTAAGATGTAAAGCGTCAGTGAACCTATAATCTTATTTCCATCTATATCTCCAACAAAAAGAACCTGTTTAGCTGCAATAATAAATACTCGTATAAAAAATATAAGTAGAGTAAAAAGTATGAAATAAACAGCTACATCATGATCAAAAAATCTTGAAAAAAGACTTAACAGTACAAACGATACAATAATAGTATATGCAGTCCATTTCCATGTTGTATCTGTTTTTAAACTTTTAAGACTTATAACAAGCATTAGCAAAATAACAACAGAAAACAGGTCTTTACCAAAACCACCTGGTATTTCTGTAACCACAGTAGCAGAAAATAGAAGTGCTATGAGTGAGAAAAACAGATAAATGAAGTTGTTCTTTTGGCTTATTTGTTTCATCTATTATGCTTCTTTTTTCTCTTCTTCCTCTAGTTCTGCCATCCAGAAAGTAAATAGTTTATATGCAAGAGCAAAAATAACTGCTCCAATAAATAGTCCTATCATACCCATAAGCATCATACCACCTATGGCACCAATCATGATAACAAGCATAGGTGCATCAACACCTCTACCCATAAGAATTGGTTTAATAGCACCATCACCTGCAGAAATTATAACCATTACGATTGCAAAAATTATTTCTGCTACACCTGATCCTTGAGAGAAGACATATGCAATAATTGGAGCTGAAACAATTAGAGCAGGGAGTTGAAGAATACCTAAAAACATTATAAGGAAAGCCCATATCATTGCAAGAGGAACATCCATTAGTCCCATAGCAACTAAAGAGAGAATACCTTGAAGAAGAGCAACACCAATAACACCATTAACTACTCCTCTTATAGTTGCTGTTGATAGCTCTGTCCACTCTTCACCTTTATCTCCCATGAGACGGCGAGAAAGATCTTTGTAGAATTGTACAGAACCATCTCTGCCAATGAGGAAAACAGCTGAGATTATCATAGATACAACAAACATTAGAACAGTTCCAATAAGACTTCCAATAGAAGAAAAGAGTTTACTTATACCTGCTTTAATTTCATCGGAGAAAGGAGTTAGAGTTTTTTGCAAGTTCTGTGAAGCATTATTCCAAAAAACATATGTTTTTTCACCAATAACTGGCCACTCTTTTACTGCTTGTGTTGGAGGAGGGATTGTTATACTTCCCTCTTGCATTTTATGTACTATATTCTGAGATGTTTCAATTGTCTTTCCAGAAAGAGCATAAGTAGGAAGGATCAAAGTAGCAATAACTGCAACTGTAACAGCGATAATAATCTTTTTACGATTTCCAAAGCGTTTTTCCAATGAGTTAATAAGTGGTGAAATAGCAACTGCAATAATGGCACCCCAAATAACTATGGCCATAAATGGTTTTGCTATTAAAAATGAAATAACAACAACAATTGCTATTAAACTTAACTTGATGGCAATTTCTATCGCTAAATTTACTTTCTCTTCTCTCTCTTGAACATTGTTTGACATAGTACGTTTCCTTATATTTTATTGACAATTGATTATATCTCACATACCTAAGATTTTAGGTATGGTTTAGAATATAGTTCACTTTGATAATAATCAGATATTATTAATAATATAATGAATATATATAAATTGTAATTTTTAAGTTGAAATTTAAATATTAAGGTGCATAATACGCACAGATTAATTACTCGTTAATATATTATATATATACTGTGGTTAATTTAAAATAAAAGGATTTATATGACTCAAAAAATCAAAGATATGAAAGAGCAAATTGTCGCTGAAATTAGTACAGTAAGAGAATCTCGTCGTTCTGAACATGATGTTTTTTATCAAGCAGTAGAGGAAGTTCTTCTTTCTATCGCACCACTTTTGGTGTCTGAAGATAAATATAACTTACATGCAATTGTTAGTAGATTAGTTGTACCTGATAGAATTATTAAATTTAAAGTAGAGTGGTTTGATGATGAGCAAAATGTTCATGTAAACACAGGTTATAGAGTACAGTTTAATAATACACTCGGGCCATACAAAGGTGGTTTACGTTTCCACCCAACAGTAAATGAAGGAATTTTGAAATTCTTAGGATTTGAACAAATCTTTAAAAATGCATTAACAGGTCTTCCTATTGGTGGTGGTAAAGGTGGTTCTGACTTTGATCCAAAAGGTAAATCTGACTTTGAAGTTATGAAATTTTGTTCAGCATTTATGAAAGAGTTACATAAGTATATCGGACCACGTATTGATGTTCCTGCTGGAGATATCGGTGTTGGTGGAAGAGAAATCGGTTACTTATTTGGTGAGTATAAGAAAATTACATCATCTTACGATGGTATATTAACAGGTAAGCCAAACTTCTTTGGTGGATCTTTAGTACGTCCACAAGCTACAGGTTATGGTGTTGTTTACTTTACAGAAAAAATGTTGGAACTTGAAGGTAAAGAGTCACTTAAAGATATGATTTGTACTGTGTCTGGTGCTGGTAATGTTGCCCTTTACACTATTGAGAAACTATATGAATTAGGTGCTATTCCTGTAACTTGTACAGATTCAAAAGGTACTATTTATGATTCAAGAGGTGTAGATATTGAACTACTTCAAGATCTTAAATTTAACAAACGTGAATCTTTAGAGAAATATATTGAGACTCACCCTGAAGCTGAGTATACTCCAGTATCTGAATACCCAGAAGGTGGACATAAAGTATGGAATATTCCTTGTCATGCTGCATTCCCATGTGCAACACAAAATGAGTTAACAGCTACAGATGCTAAGAATTTAATTGATCATGGTGTTGTATCTGTTTCTGAAGGTGCAAATATGCCTTGTACTCCTGAAGCTATCGATCTATTCTTAGACAGTCACTTATGTTTTGCTCCTGCAAAAGCAGCAAATGCAGGCGGTGTTGCAGTTTCTAACTTTGAGATGAGTCAAAATGCTTCAATGTCAAAATGGACATTTGAAGAGGTAGATCAAAGACTTAAAGAGACTATGGAACATATCTGTACTGAGACTTCTTCAACTGCTAAAGAGTATGGTGTTGAAGGCAATTATGTAGATGGTGCGAATATTGCAGCATTTAAGAAAATTGCTGATGCTATGATTGCTGAAGGTATCTAAACAGATACACTCTTAACGTAGGGTATTAGATCTTAATACCCTTATACACGTATGAAGCAGTGTGCTTTTTTTAAACACACTCTTTATACAAAATTATCTTTACTGTGGAGTAATAAATGTATGAAATTGTAACTATAGTTTTACTATTGGCAATGTCAATAACGATGATTCGCTTTCTTAAAGGACCTACTTTAAGTGATCGAGTTATTGCTTTTGATGTCGTTGGTATTATGGCTGTTTCTCTTCTTGTAATTCTTTCTCTTTATTTTCAACGTTCAATTTATCTAGATATCGCATTAGTACTTGGTGCTATTGGTTTTCTTGGTACAACAGTCTTTGGACGATATATTGAAAAAGGAATATAGATGATGACTTTTTTTGGTTTTCTTTTTTTATCACTGGGAACTGTATCTTTTCTGATTAGTTCTATTGGTCTTCTTCGTATGCCAGACCTCTATTCGCGTATTCACGCAGGTGCAAAATCTCCTACATTAGCTACTATACTTGTAGTTATTGGAGCAATCTTCTTAGAGCCAACTTGGGCACCTAAGCTGATTCTTTTAGCTTTTTTTGTTTTGGCTACCAACCCACTTTCATCTTCTGTAATAGCGAGAGCATCTCATAGAGCAAATGTTCCTCAATTGAATTCTACAGGCATAGATGATTTGAAAGAGGAGGAGAAATGACTGGTATAATAATATTATTTGCTTTTGTCGCTGTAGTATTGGTTGCATTTGTTGCAATTACACACAGAAGCCTTCCTGACTCAATCATATTGTTTATGGGTGTTGGACTTGGAGCAGTTGTGCTGTTTTTTGTTTTCCAAGCACCAGATGTAGCATTAACTGAAGCCGTAATTGGCGCAGGTATTAGTACCATTATATTTTTAATGGCACTTAAACACTTAAAGGATGAGAAATGAATTTTAAAAGAGACATTCCTACTCGTACCTATAGTGGTTTTGCTTTAAGCGCACTTCTTATACTTACTATCTTGAACATATTGTTACAGATACCGTCTCCAACAGTAGAACGTGCTGGTGATGAGCTCTTAACTATGTCAGGAGTAGATGGAGTTGCCAATGCTGTAACTTCTGTTGTTGTTTACTTCAGGGGATTCGATACCTTAGGTGAAATTGCAGTACTTTTCATAGCTTCATTAGGTATAGGCTTAATGTTAAGCTCACACAATACATCTGAAAAAGTACCAAGTAACTTCATACTTAGAAAAGCCGCTAGAATGCTTTTCCCTATGATTGTACTATTTGGTGTATATGTAATGATTTATGGTCACTTAAGTCCAGGTGGTGGTTTTCAAGGTGGTGTAATTATTGCATCAGGTGTTCTTCTACTTCTTATATCGAATGAAAAGTTTGAAGTTTCTCATGGTGTCATATCGGCACTTGAAACATTTGCCGGTATGTCGTATGTAATTATTGGACTAATTGGCTTACTTGTTGTAGATAAATTCTTAGGTAATTTCTTACCAACAGATATTGCAGACATGGGTAAACTTTTTTCAGGAGGAGTTATTCCTATTATATACATTGTTGTTGGTATAAAAGTAGGTTCTGAGATGAGTATGATTGTACAAAACCTTATTAAAAGGAGTGATGATGATTGAAGCACTATTTTCTTACTTTAATCAAGATTATGTCATTAGAGCAATGGTTGACATTGGATCTATGGCTCTGTTTTTTGTAGGTCTGTTTGGACTTTTAACACAAAGACATATTTTAAAAATATTTATGAGTATTTCTGTTATGGAAATTGCTGTTTTCCTTTTCTTTATAGGAAGTATTTTCAATAAAACATTTACAGCACCAATTTTGGGTGATGGTCATACAGCATTTACTGCTATGAATGATCCTATACCGCATGCAATGATTCTAACGGCAATTGTAATTGGTATGGCTGTCTTTGCACTTGGGGTATCTTTTGCTATTGAATACTATAAAGTAACAGGTAAAACAGATATCAATGATATGAATGAGATGAGGGAAAAATGAGTAGTATATATTTTGTAGCACTTCCATTACTTTTTGGTTTTGCAATACCGATTTTAAATAAGTTTGGTAAAAATGCTGTGGCATATGCATCAACTGCAATGCAAATAGCACTTTTTATTTTGGCTATTTCTCTTATGGCAAATACTTTTTGGGCTGTAGAAATTATTTCTATTAATCCACCTTTGGGAATTTCATTTGTACTAAATAAAGCTTCATTAATGTTTGTTCTTTTGTTTACATTCCTTATGATGATGTTTTCAATTTATTACTTAACACTTAGAAAAACAGATGCTTTCAAAGATGAAAATAAATTTTTTATTCTTATCAACATGATATTGGCTTCAAGCATTGGGCTTGTATTATCATCTGACCTTTTTAACATTTATGTATTTTTTGAAATAGCAGGTATATCAGCATATATACTTTCATCTTATAAAAAGACACCATCTGCGCTTGAAGCAGGTATTAAGTATTTATTAACTGGTATGTTGGCTTCAGTATTTTTAGTTTTTGCAATTTTCTTAGTCTATATACATTTAGGATCATTGAACTTAGCAGTTATTTCACAAACATTCCATACACTTGATTTCAATATGAAATTGCTTATTTCTATTTTCTTGTTTATTGGTTTTGGATTTAAAGTAGAAATATTCCCTTTAAACTTCTGGGTAACAGATGTATATGAAGGTTCAACTTCTTTAGTGAATTCACTTTTCTCATCTATAGTTGTAAAAGCATACCTTTTTGTTTTCTTCCACATCTTGTATTTGTTTATGCCAGATTCAGAGTTTACTCCATTCTTGCTTCTAACAGGTGCGGTTAGTATGTTGGCAGCTGAAATTGTTGCATTGAAACAAAAAAACTTAAAAAGAGTATTTGCTTACTCTTCATTAGGGCAGGTTGGTCTTATATTTGCAGTATTATCACTTGGAAGTCCAGCAGCAGTAGCAGCAGGTTTCTTTATAATAGTTTCACACTCTATCGCAAAAATGATAATATTTTTATCTATAACAACTATAGAGCATGAACATAAAAGTGTAGATATTACGACACTAAAAGAGTTAAACTCACCGTTTATTACTCTTATGATGGTTCTATCTATGCTTTCACTTTTAGGTATACCTCTTTTTGCTGGTTTTGTTGGTAAATTTTTAGCACTTAAAACATTTGCAGCAAGTAGTACATTTTTAGTTTTAGGTATTATTATTGTTGCATCTCTAATTGAGAGTATCTACTACTTTAAAATTACAGGAAACTTATTTACTAAAGGTGAAAAAAGAGCAAAATTACGTTTAAGTCTTTCACAAAAAGTTCTCTTTTCTGTTTTGGCTACTTTACTAATTGTTATTGGTACATTGCCATTTTTATTTTCAGGGTACATACACGAAGCGTCACTTGTTATGACTGATACAGCTTCATATGTAAATATATTAGTAGGAGGTACTAAATGAAAATGATTAAATTTATTTTCCCTCTTGTATTATTGCTATTTGTAGTCAATATGTTTGGCTCAGATGCAAACTATGTTTTAGACTTGGCAACAGTTGGTTTACCAGGTATAAGTGTTGCACTAAAAGTAACAGCATTAGCAAACTTTTTTGCTCTTCTTGTTGCTATTTCTTTGCTTCTAGTTTCATTTATAGCAAACAAATACACACTTTCAAAAACTTACTACTTTTTACTATATCTTTTGTCAGCGTCACTGCTCCTAATCGTATATGCACATGATTACCTACTCTTTTTTGTAGGATGGGAAATTATGAGTATTGCAACATATTTACTTTTAGCATACACTTTAACACATAAAGCGCTTGTTAAATATGTTGTATTTGCTATTGCTTCAGCAATGGCACTTTTAGCAGCAATTATGATACTTTACTCTGCAAATGGTAGTTTCTTATATGCAGATGCACATGCTTCATATATGGCACTTTCTCAAACAATGTCATTTGTTTTTGTAACTTTAATGCTTTTTGCATTTTTTGTAAAAATTGGTGTTATCGGTTTTCACTTTTGGTTAGTAGATAGTTATTCTCAATCTTCTAACTTCTTTACACCATTCTTGGCAGCTGTTGTATCTAAAATGGCAATTTATGCACTTATTATCTTAATGGTAGATGTTGTAAATATTGCTACAGTTCCAAATAAATGGTTAGCTTATACTTTAGCTATTATGGGTCTTTTGTCTTCTATTATTGCAACTTTCAAAGCAATAAAGGAAGATGAAGTAAAAAGACTTTTGGCTTATTCATCAATCGCACAATTAGGGTACATTGTTACAGTACTTTCATTTGCAGATGGTATGTCAGGTGCACTTTATCATTCGTTAATTCACACTATGGTTAAACTGCTTCTTTTCATAAACATAGCAGGTATTGTATATGTTACAAACAAATCTAAATTCTCTGAATTAGGTGGACTTCTTTATCGTATGCCACAATCTTTTGTACTTTTACTAATAGGTATTATTACACTAGCAGGTATGCCTCCACTAGCTGGATTTGCATCTAAATACCTTATATATAACACACTTTTAGAGAATGGAAATCTTTTAGTGCTATCAACTATGATGTTCTCATCAGCAGCAGCTTTCTTATATATCTATAAATTGATTTACGGTATATATCTAGGGCATACGACATCAAAGAAACTTGAATTTGCAAAAGAAGTTCCAGTATCGTTTTTAATTCCTCAATATCTTTTAGCTATTGTGACTATAGTCTTGGGTGCATACCCTGGTTTAGTTATGCCATATATAAATAAAATATTGACAGAGTTACACTTAACAGTACTACCTCATACATCAGCAGCAGTTCTTGTTACTAAAAATGGATCATATAATGGTTTTGTAGTTATTGCAGCATTTGTAGTTATATTTATATTGGTACTAGGACTTCTTTTAAGACTTAAGAACAATAAAGTAAGAGAAGCGCAAGATCGTTTCGATATTGCATATTGTGGTGAAGTTCCAAATGAAGGTACACACCTTCACTATGGTTACTCTATGGGTAGAGAGCTTGGAAGAGTAGGATTCATAAGTACTATTTGGAAAAATAGCTCTTCGGTATTTTATGACTTCATCTCTAAACAACTGTTTTCATTTGCAGACGTTTTCAGAAAAATATATTCTGGAAACTTATCTGTAAACTTTAATATAGCGGCGATTCTCGTCCTAATTCTTTTATGGTGGAGTATGAAATGATTATTATAGATATGTTTCTTATGGTTTTGTCTGCGTATTTGGTAGGGTTCATATATTATGGACTATATAGAAATATTACAGCACGTTTCCAAAGAAGAATTGGACCACCGGTTACTCAGTCATTTTTTGACAGTATTAAATTTTGGACTAAAAAAGAGAGTATATCTCATGGTTGGATGTTTTATTTAGGTCCAGTTATTATGATGACAGGGGCATTAATGTCACTGTTCTTCATACCTTTTTTCTATCAAAGTGAATACTTTAGAGGCTTAAGTCAGTATGGAAACCTTTTTGTGGTATTGTATTTGATGATGCTTGGACCTTTGGGTAATGCTATGGGTGTTGGAGCAAGTGGTTCTCCATTTGGTGCCATGGGTATAACAAGAGGTCTTACAAGACTTTTTGCAATGGAACTTCCGTTCTACATAGCAGTTATTGCCATAATGAGCATTAATCAAAGTGCTGATATAGCAGTTATTGCAGGGAATCAGGAAACTTTTAATGCCTTTGCATATCCACTGCTTTTCATAGCTGCATTGTTCTCATTTGTATCTATGATGGGACAGTCGCCATTTGATGTTGTAGGAGCACCTGTTGAAGTCTATTCTGGACCAGCAGCAGAGTTCTCAGGTAAATTCTTAGCACTACTTATGAGTCAGTCAGCAATATTTTCATTTGCTAAACTAGTACTTATGGTAAACCTATTTATGGGTGGTGCTTCAGGTTTTGGAGAGTTGTTTTGGAAAACATTCGTACTCTTCTTGTTTGTGATTGCGTTTGGATCTATGTATGGAAGATTTAAAACACCACAAAGTGTTGACTTTTTAGTCAAAGTACCAACTGCAATAGCAGTAGTTGGTCTAATTTTAGCTACATGGTAAGGAGCATCATATGGATGAAGGATTTTTAAAAGAACAAAAACAGATGGAGTCAGATTTAAACTCTGATACTTCACATAAGAACTCAGTTGATAAACTTATGAACTGGTTTAGAAAACGTTCTATTTTCGTATTGGCTTATGGTACAGGATGTGGTGCCATAGAGATGCCACCTACCTTTACAAGTCGTTATGATGCAGAGCGTTTAGGTATTCGTGGATCTGCAACACCTAGACAGGCAGATGTTATTATTGTATCTGGTTACTGTTCATACAAAACACTTAGACGTATTATTCGTACCTATGAACAGATGGCAAATCCAAAATATGTACTTGCACTTGGTTCTTGTACAGTAAATGGAGGTATGTATTGGGATTCTTATAATACTATTAAGAAACTTGAAGATTATATACCTGTAGATATGTATGTAAATGGTTGTATGCCTCGTCCTGAAAGCATACTTGAAGGTTTTATAAGCCTTCAAAAAGAGATAGCAGAGGGTAGAGCTACATCTTGGGATATATATCAAAAAAACTATGAATTTTATAGAAAAAACCAAGAAAAAGTTTTAGGAAAAGAGGTTTCTCCATCTTATGACTCAGACTGGTATCTTTACGATGGAGGACTTTAATGAATGAAGTTATAAAAAGCCGTTTCGGAACGGAAGATATAGAAATAAAAAGAGAAGACCTCTCTAAAGTTGTAGTAGATAGAACACGTGTATTTGAACTTATAAATATGCTTGTTATGCAGTATGATTATGTAACTCTAAATGCTATTACTTGTACTGACTGGCTTGAAGATGAGCATTTTGCCATTTCATATATATTGACTACAAGAGATAGAAAACATACATTTATGGTACAGACACAAATTTCACGTGAGAATGCAACTATTGACTCTTTAGTTAAGAGTTTTGCACAAGCAGAGATCATGGAGCGTGACTTGCATGAAATGTATGGCATAGATTTCCCAGGAAACTCAAACCTTATTGAATTGAGTCTTGAAAACTGGGTACATACTCCACCACTAAGACGTGAGTTTGATACTCTTGAATTTGTAAATGAATTCTTAACTTTTAGAGATGGTAGAGATGACAATGTAGATACAAAAGCAGAACAAAAACGTCTTCGTGCACTAAAAAAGGCTGCAAAAGCAAAAGCTGCTGAAGAAGAGGCTAAAAAAGCTGCTTTAGAGGAAGCAAAAAATCCTACTACTGTTGAAGCTCCTAAAGAAGAAGCAAAAAAAGTTGAAGTAGAAAAAGTTGAAGCAGAAAAAGTAGAAACTAAAAAAGTAGAAACTAAAAAAGCTGAAGCTCCAAAAAATGAGACTAAGGTTCCAACAGAAGAACCTAAAGCCAAAAAAGAAGAGCCTAAAGTTCAAAAAGAGGCTCCTAAAGCTTCTGAAAAAGCAGAAAAAGTTGAGCCAAAAGTTAAAAAAGTTAAAGAAAAAGTGAAAAAAACAGAAGTAAAAACAAAAACTGAGGAGGTTAAAGATGGCAAGTAAACATATAACTATCTTCCATGGTCCTCAGCACCCTGGAATAACAGGAAACATGAGTATAGAGTTAGACTTGGTAGGTGAAACTATACAAAAGGCTACAACGCATGTAGGTTATCTTCATAGAGGTTTTGAAAAACTTATTGAGAGACGTACAGTTATACAAGCATTTACTATTGTTTGTCGTATTTGTGTACCTGAGCCAGATCCAAATGAAGTTAACTTTGCCTTGGCAGTTGAAGAGTTGACAGGATTAGAAGTAAGTAGAAGATCTCAATATATACGTGTAATGATTTTAGAGTTGTCTCGTTTAGCTTCGCAGTGTCTATGGATGGCTGGACAGAGTGGTTCTATTGGTCTTTATGCTACAAGTCAATGGGCTATTGCAGATAGAGATCTTATTTTGGATCTTTTTGAAGAGTTGACAGGTGGTAGAGTTTACCATATGTACGTATACCCAGGTGGTGTAAGACGTGACCTTCCTGAAGGTTTTTTAGGTAGAGTAGAAAAAGTTTTAGCTCACTTCAAAAAAAGATTAAAACTTTATGATGATATTTTCATAAACAATGCATCATTTAAAAATAGAGCCGTTGGTGTTGGTGTTGTAAACGCTGAAGATGCTGTTAAAAATGGTTATGTAGGTCAAGTGTTACGTGCATGTGGAATTAAAGCCGATGTACGTAAAGATGCACCGTATTTAGTTTATGATGAGTTAGATTTTGAAGTACCAACTCAAACAGCTGGTGATGTTTATGCCAGAGCATTGGTTAGACGTGCCGAGATGGATCAAAGTATTCATATTTTAGATCAAGTCATAGAAAAAATGCCAGAAGGTGATATTATGAGTAAAATACCTACTCATAGAAAGTTCAAATTACCAAAAGATGATACTTGGGTAAAAGTTGAAAGTTCAAGAGGTGAGTTTGCATACTATTTGGCAGGTGACGGAAGTGAAAAAATACGTAGAATGCAAGTAAAAGGTCCATCATTGGTTCATGCATATACACTGCTTGAAAACCTTCTTGTAGGTGCAGAACTTTCTGATGTTGCTCTTATTATGAACTCTCTGGGTATCTGCCCACCTGAGATTGAAAGGTAAATTATGAAATGGACTATAGATGTAAAAGGAATTTTGTCACCAGTTGGGATTTTAGGTGCATTTTTTCAAAAACCAAACACTATTGCGTACCCTGCTGTAAAAAAAGAGACAGCTAAGGGGTACAGAGGTTTTCATACAAATTTACTTGAAAGCTGCATAGGTTGTGCAAATTGTCAAGATGTATGTATGAATGATGCCATAGACATGATAAAAACAGATAAAGAGTACAATGCAAAAAATGCTTCACAATGTATTCCTCGTATTGACTATGGAAGATGTTGCTGGTGTTCACTATGTACAGATGTTTGTCCTCCAGATTCATTGAAATTAGATGAAGAGTATTTAGGTGTTACCCGATATGCTTCAGATTTCTTATATATGCCAAAAAATAAGTGAGATTAAAATGAGAAGAATAATATTTTGGACACTGTTCCTATTTACAATGTGGTTATTTTTGACATCTGCACTAAATTTACAAAATATTTTTGTAGGAATTGTAGTGAGTTTTGCAATAGCAATTCTTTATAACAGTATGTTTAAAGATGGCAAGATTGATAAGTTTAGCATCAAAGGTGTCATTAATTATATGTACATTTTGATTAAAAACTTAATTCTTTCAAACATTGAAATAAACAAGAAAATTTTAGGTAAAAATAAAAAATTTAACACAGCAATTGTATCTGTAAAAACAGATTTAACATCAGACTGGAAAAAACTTTTACTAGCTAACTCAATTACCTTGACTCCAGGTACTCTTACTATGGAAATCAAAGGTGACATGCTTTATATTCATAATATTGAGTTTAAAAAAGGATCTGACACAAAAGAGATCATACGCGAGTTTGAAGAGGCTATAGCAAAAATATAAATATGTTATAAATCGTATCTTGGGGTGTTCTCACCCCACCTCAATCATATACTGTCAAATTCTACCCTATTTAAAACTCTCACTAAACCCTAAATATAAATTAATTCTCTTCATAAAATATTTCTTAATTGTCTTTGTTAACAAAAAACTAGCTGCTGCGCTTACTCTTGAAGAACACATTATGATTCATAGAGAATACGTACTAAAAATTAATAGTATTGATTTGTGATTGTGTAACTTATAATGATGCTGTATAGGGAGTTTAAAGGACTTAGACGCTAATACTTAATGGTGGGCTCTCGGAGACTCGAACTCCGGACCACTCGGTTATGAGCCGAGTGCTCTAACCAACTGAGCTAAGA